>Ga0208828_1000179_pt1 | contig 29110 bp, 39 predicted proteins | sample Kivu_160m_FD_185487 | JGI IMG/M metagenome (GOLD analysis project Ga0208828, IMG submission 185487) | Freshwater microbial communities from Lake Kivu, Western Province, Rwanda to study Microbial Dark Matter (Phase II) - Kivu_160m (SPAdes)... | ecosystem: Environmental > Aquatic > Freshwater >... | reverse complement strand
TAAGCTTACCACAGCGAGCACTTGCAGCGCAGTCGCCTTGGTTTATTCCTGTCGGGATTGAGAGATTATCTTGCGAATACGGGTCATCAGTTCCTTGGCTGTGCTCTCTACGGTTCGGTTCCCCGTGTCAATCACAAGGTTGTACGGTGACATGTCGTCTATGTCGATTCCGTAGTACCTCTTGTATCTCTCTCGCTGGATTTGCTCGCGTTCCAATGTCTGTTTCTGGGCGGTCTCATAATCCACATGATCTCTGTGTGCAATCCTAGCGAATCTGGCTTCGTCAGGAGCTTTCAGGTAGATGCGCACCTGAGCACGATCCTTCGCCATCCATGCCGCGAGCTGACCCTCGACCACGGCGTTCCCTTTGGCTGCTTGGGCTGCGCTTCGCTCGTCAAGCAGGCGATCAATCTCTGGGGATTCGGCTGCCTGTCGACTCAGCTCTTCGAGGGTGACTCCTTTCTCCTTTGCGAGATCTCTGAACAACTGCCCTGCCGAGACGTATCTGAGACCGAACTGCTTTGCGATCATCTTAGCATAGGTGGATTTGCCTGTTCCGTGTGGTCCCCCAATCGTGACGACCAAGCCCATCTAGGTGGGGCTCCGGACTTTCGCCCTAAGCAGACTCCTCAGGCATGATCCACAGATGCTTCCGCCGTGCAGTCTAGAAGGAGATCGAGCGCTTCCGGGCAGGCGTTGATGCCTAGCGAATGCGGTTCCATGTAGCACCTCGCCGCACACTCTACATCGTGCCCTCCCTTTCCGCCGCCTGCGGTACCTGATCGTGTGTCTTCCTCCTGGTAGTCGTATTACGGTTCGCTTGGCTGATCTCGATCTCCTTGATCGAACGGGCAACTCAAGTATCCTCCGGGTTGATTCCGAATAGTCTCGCCAATGGTAGGCTGATCGTGAACGAGCATATCAAGTACCAGTAGAAGAAGGACAGTTCGGTTCCGGCGAACGGTATCTGGATCGGCGAGAACGCCACAACGATCTGGCCAAAGGAGCCACTGAGTATGATCCATACGATCCAGAAGGGTATGATGAACAAGAAGCTGACCTTCATCCTATCGAAGGTCACTTGGGTTTGGAGCTTCATCATTGCCTGCTGCTTCTTTGTGAGCTTCGCCAATAGCTGCTTGTCGTTGCTCTTCCTAGCCTTTTCCAGTTCTTTCCTAAAGGCAGTGACTTCTCTGGTCACTGTTGCGGCACGTTTGACATCGACGAGTAGTCTGTTTGATGCTGTAGACACCAGAGCAAGTCCTCCCGCCATCGCCAGGGTCAGCAGAGTTGAGGCCGGGATTTCGTGATACGGTAGGAGGGATGCCATCAGGATGTTCCAGATCGTGTCGATAGGTTCCAACTTCTATTCACCAAGGAATGATCTTGCCGCCGGGTACAGCTCGGTGATCCTCTCGCGAACTAGGATCTGATAGTATTGTTCTATGATGCCCACGGTCAGTAGGATTCCAGTTCCTGAGCCGAATGCCCCGAGGAAATCCGCCGAAGCTGCGATCACGCCGATGATTATCGCCCCGACTATTGTGACCACCGGGATGTATCGCTCAAGGAGCTGCCGGATAGGCATCTGGGAGCGTCTGAAACCCTCAATCTGCATGCCCGAATCCAGCAGTTGCTTGGCAACAGTGTTAGAGTCCATTCCTCCCACCTCAACCCATGTCACGGCGAAGAAAATACAGAAAGCGACAAGGAGACCAGCGTAGACGGCAGCTCGTATGGGATCCTCCATCACGCCGGACAAGCTGTTAGGGGGCACCACATAGTACACCAGTCCCCCAGTAGGCTGGTACTGACTACCTGAGGTCGTGAACTGGCCGATCAAGTTGAGCCAGAAATTGGTATTTGTCTGATTGTATCTCGACCAAATGATCTGCGAAATGAAATAGATGTTCCCAAACAGTGCGGCTGCGAATATCACCGGAATGTTTGAGACGTAAAGCAGTTTGAGGGGGAACTTGCCTTTGAACCCACGATACTTTGCGTATGAGACCGGTACTTCCACTCTCAGCCCGTTACAGTAGATTATGACGGCGAAGACCGCGAGGGTGGTAAAGAAGGCGATCATGTCAGGTAGCCCCTGTCCGCGGTAGAAGACGTCCGACAGGGCGTTGCCACTTATGATTCCCTGTACGAACGCGATCAAGGCACCGTATAGCTTTCCGTCGCCCATGGGCCCCATCGGTGATACAGACTCCCACCAGATCGCCTGAGCGACTCCGGCAGCAATGAAGAGGCTGATTCCGCTTCCGAGGCCCCATCCTTTCTGTAGCAGTTCGTCTAGCAACATCACGATGATGCCAGCTGCAACAAGCTGGCCCAGTATGATGATCTGTGTCTCGAGGTTGATCTGGCCGTATGTGCCGCCAACGATGTACGCTGAGGCCTCGAATACTGTCATGACTACCGCAAGTATCTTGCTGGCGCTCGTGAACATCGATCGATCCTCAGGGTTGGTCATGTCGATGTTTACCATGCGCGAGCCAGCGAGAACTTGGAGTATGAGGCCGGCCGTGACGATGGGCCCGATGCCCAGCTCCATAAGTGTGCCTCGGTTTGAGGCGAAGATGACTCTGAGCGCTCCGAGGGGATCCTGTTGGGACATCCCCTGAGTCCCGTACAGCGGCGTGTGTGACATCACGAAGTAGATTATGAGAGCCATCGCGGTCCAGAATATCTTCTCGTTGAAGGCAACCTTCCGATCAGGGGCCGATATGTTTGGAAAGAATCGCGCTAGCGGCTTGAATAGCTCTATGAATCGAACCAAGAGGCCAAGCTCCTAGGCAGTGGGTTTCTCGATTTGGCCTCCGGCGGCCTCGATCTTTCTTGCGGCGGACTTCGAGAATTCGTCAACCCTAACGACTACAGGGCCCTGAATCTTCCCGGACCCCAATAGCTTCGAATATCCCAGCGATCGCAAGTCCAACAGTTTCTTTCCTTCGTGCTCGGACACAGCACGCGCATACTTCGGGTGGGTAAGCATATCTTCGAGCTGACCCACGCTAGTGACCAGCCTGTCCTTTCTTCCCAGTCGCGGTAACAGGCGTTTCCTTCCAAGCTCGATCTTGTACCTGATCACCGCACTCTTCTTGTGTCTGAATCTGCCAACCTTTCCATGGCCACCCAGCATTCCGCTTCCTCGGTGCTGTCCAGAGGTCCCCCAGCCATGAAATCGGCTGCCGCGAAACCTTCTCACTTTTCTCTTGCGTGTTGCCATCTAAGGTTCCTCTGACAATGTGGCTTGCGAATATCCGATCTCCCAGTTCGGAACCACTGAGACCGATGCTGTTTAGATAAAGGTTTTGTGAACTCTCAGGACGAGCCCGCAGGTACGGTCGAAGAAACGACAATTCGAACGGGACAGTCTGCATCTGCTTTTCTCGTTCCTCTGTCGTCTCTGGCTTTCAAGTGATCTCGGGCAACTCGGGGCCAAGACCGGCAATGCGGAGCGTGCCTACAGATGCGCGTCAGGGAGAGGGTGCGAGCTCACTTTCTGAGTCTTCGCTGTAGCCTCTGAATCATGTCCTTTGTCATTCTTGAAAGATCGTAGGTAGGATTCCAGCCCCATTCCTCTCTGGCCGCGGAATCGTCTAGGGATCTCGGCCAAGAATCCGCTATTGCCTGTCGACAGTCGGGTTTGTACTCGCATTGAAACTCAGGAATGACCGTTCTGATGGATTTGGCAAGTTGCCCTGCCGAGAAGCTCATCGAGTTCACGTTGAAAACACGATGTTTCAATTGCGTTCCGTCTGCTTCGGCTAGGTCCATCAGTGCCTTGATGGCGTCGGGCATATACATCATTGGCAGAACTGTGTCTTCGCGCACAAAGCATGTGTAGCGTCTCCCCTCCACGGCAGCATAGTAGATTTCGACAGAGTAATCCGTTGTCCCCCCTCCGGGCAAGGTCTCACTGCTGATGATTCCAGGAAGGCGGACAGATCGGTTGTCAACGCCAAATTTCCTGAAATAGTAGTTGCCTAGGAGTTCGCAGCACACCTTCGTCACGCCATACATGGTTGTCGGCAGCAACACAGTGTCGTTGGGCGTGTTGTCTCGGGGAACGTCTGAGCCGAAGACTGCGATCGAGCTCGCTGCGACAAGGCGCCTGAGCTTGTGTTTCCGAGTCACCTCCAGGGCGTTGTAGAATCCGCGCATATTGACTTCGTAGCAGAGTTGAGGGTTGAGTTCGCCGACTGCTGACAGAATTGAGGCCATGTGGTATATCGTGTCAACTTGGTTGTCGACAACTGTCTTGGCCAGCTGCTCTTGATCTAGGACGTCGAGGTACTGGAATGGCCCGGACTCGCGGAAGTCCGTCGTCGGCTCCCTAGCGTGTCCCGCTGCTATCACTTGGTCTCTTCCGTACTTCATTCGAAGTGCCTGGACGAGCTCAGTTCCTATCTGCCCCACAGCACCGGTCACGAGTATCCTATTCACCGAAGCCAACTCTCGCGTTTGATGGATTCGATTGGCTATTGTCAGGCATGGCAGTCAGAGCCCCCGAGAGCGGCTCCGCGCATGCCACGATATCTGACATCGGCAGGCAGTGTCCTCTTATGCTTTCTCTCATGCACATCCTTGCCGAACGAGTCGTCGGTCGAAATCCTATTATTGACGGCGGTTGTGCTGATTTCCGTTCTCAGATTGAATCCTGCGAGGGGTTGTCTTAGGCATGTCGCAAGAGAAGCTCGCCTTCCTACGGGAAGAGTACATGAATCTTGAGGCAGCGGGCCTCAACTGGAAGCTCCGGACGCTGCAGGGGAATAGTGCACCTCACTGCGTGGTTGACGGGAAGAGGGTCATCATGCTCTGCTCGAACAACTACCTGAATCTGACGAACCATCCCAAGTTGAAGGAGGCTGCGAAACGAGCGATCGACACGCACGGCGTAGGCTCAGGCTCAGTCAGGCCGATTGCTGGGAACATGGACCTCCACCTCGAGCTTGAGAAGAAGCTTGCGGCATTCAAGCATGCAGAGGCTGCGCTCGTGTATCCGACAGGGTTTGCCGCAAACGCAGGCCTGATCCCTCAACTGGCAGGCGAAGGCGATTTCATACTAAGTGATGAGCTCAATCACGGAAGCATCATAGATGGAGTTCGGCTGAGCCGGGCGGAGAAGGGAATCTACAAGCACTGCGACGTTAGGGATTTGGAGAGAGTCCTCAGCGAGATCCGTGGCAAGTACAGGCGGATTCTTGTGATCTCAGATGGCGTCTTCAGTATGGACGGTGATATCGCCCCATTCGACGAGATCGCGAAGGTGGCGTCGGAGCATGGGGCAATTACCTACGTTGACGACGCTCATGGAGACGGAGTTCTGGGAGAGAATGGTAGAGGGATCGCGTCTCATTTCCGCATCGAGGGAAAGATCGATGTTGAGATGGGCACGTTCTCCAAGGCGTTCGGTGTTGTGGGCGGATACGTGTCCGGAAGCGAGGATCTGAGGAGGTTCGCATTCAACAAGTCGCGCACGTGGCTCCTCAGCGCGTCTCATCCTCCGCCAGTTGCGGCTGCGTGCATCGCAGCATTGGACGTTGTTGAGAATGAGCCGACGCATCTTGAGAATCTGTGGAAGAACACTCGCTACTTCAAGAAGGAACTGAAGCGGATGGGCTTCGATGTTGGTAACAGCGGGACACCGATCACTCCGGTGATCGTCGGAGAGAGCGTGATTGCGCAACAGATGAGTGCGATGCTCTACGATGAGGGTGTTTTTGCCCTTCCGATCGTCTTTCCGATGGTGGCCCGCGACAGGGCCCGAATTCGTACGATAATGAATGCCGGTCACACAAGCGCTGATCTCGACACGGCACTGGCTGCATTCGAGAAGATCGGCTGCAAGCTGAATGTACTCTGATGGCTCTGCCTATCGGACCCAGTCCGCATAGGTTACGGTTCTGTACGTGTTTCGCAAAGCGTCATAGATGGCCAGCGCCGTAGAGGCCAGTGTGCTGGTGGATCCGTAGGTACGAGTCCAGCAGTCCCTTACTCCAGCAAGTGTCAACACCGTCTTGGCTATTTCGCCGCCGACGAGACCGAGTCCACGGGGACCCGGTATGATGTCAACTCGTACACTGCCGCATTTGCCGGTCACACGGAATGGCAGAGAGTGTGATTGCCCACAGCCGCATTCCCAGCTTCCGCATCCACGTCTGACGGGGATTATCTTCAGCTTCGCTTGAAGCGTTGCTTTGTCAATTCCAGTCCTGACCTGTTTTGCTTTGCCGTCCCCCACGCCCAAGTAGCCGTTGTTGTTTCCGACAGCGACGACGGCTCTGAACCTCGATTTCTCTCCGGCATCAGTTTGTTTCTGGACGAAGCCGATTCCAAGTACCTCCTGTTTCAAGTCAGGAAGAAGCACGTCAACTATTTCGGGTTCCATCACACGAAGGCCCTGAGTGAAAACATCGTCGAGCGAGAGAACTTGACCTGACTGGACCATCTTGCCGAGTTTTGTCTTGGGGATCCATCCTGCTTCCTGCTGTCGTGTAGGTGCATATGACATCTCTCTATCGTCTCCTGGCCAGTTTGTGTGCTTCGATGTATTCGTCCAGATGTGAGGAGCTCCTAAACGATCCTCCCTTCGCCATGAGGAACAGCTTTCGGTAAGTCTGGGTCTGTATCATGCGTTTGTCTCTGAGCTCGCGGAGCCTATCACGAATCGCCCGGATTCGGAGCATCCATGCTCTCTTCCTAGGTGTTCGTATTCCCTTTCTTGAACCCGGCCCCGTTCGCCTTCCGGCTCTCTTCTTCGCCTTGAGGGTCCGCGTCCTGCCTCTACTGCCGCGCGTCTCCGGCAGAGCTCTGATGGCTCCCTCATGTATGAGTCTCCGTATCTCCGTGCGGGTGATTGCCGAGCTGATTGCGTCAGTATCCTCAGGATCGAGCCAGACTCTGTTCTCTCCGACTCCCAGGATATTGGCCGCAATTCGTCTTTGAGATCTAACGTTCATTCAGGTTCTCCCTCTTCCTCTGTTTTCGTTTCTTCTGGCTCTTTGACGATCAGCTCCGTTTCAGGGGCTGCTTCTGCTTTCTTCGCTCCAGGATTTGCGACAGTCAGTTCCAGAGCCTCAGCACGTTCCATTATGGCGATTCTCTTTCGTTCGCCGACCGAGTGAGCGATCTTCACAATCTGGGTCTTGGCGTCAATCTTCTCGAGGTCTGCTGGGCGTCGTACGAGAATCTCCTCAAGTCCTGACGGGTGGAGCCCGCGGTTCTCAAGTCCGGTCTTGTATCCTACTTTGACGGCTTTCGGCCAGCCTCTCATGCCCAGTCTCATCTTGCTAGTCTTCCCTCGAGGGCGTCTCCATCCATCCTTGACCCTGATGTATCGCCAGCTCTCCTGTCTGACGAAACGAGGAGTACTGCGCTTCCTTCCGGTCAACTCTACATGCCCTCTTTTCGTTCAAAGACGTAGATTCCGTCTAGGAAGACCCGTTGATCTTTGTCCTTGATCTTGGTAGATTGCTCTATGTTGGCCGCCGTCTGGCTTACATCTTCAATATTGATGCCTTGGATCACAATCTCATCGCCGGAAGCTTTCACTTTCGAGTCTCCTACGATGCGGGCAATACGAGGTGTCTTTTCACCTGTGAAGTTCTCAATCATCAGCTTTCTTTCTTTCTCGACGACTTTCAGCGTGACGGGGAAGTGCGCGTGGACGACCCTCATCTTGTATGTGAATCCGGTGTTGGTGCCCTTGATCATGTTCCGAATCTTGGCCGCGGCAGTTCCTGCCATGGCCACCTCAGCTTTTCGCGGCCACGACGATTTGACGCGGACTCGTTCGTTCTCCACTTCTAGAACACATCGAATATGCGAAAGGTCTTCCTCCAGTGTTCCTTTGGGACCCGTGACTTTCACTTTGCGGTGTGCGATCTCGACTTTGACTCCTTCAGGTATCTCAACGATCCGTTCTACGAGTTCTGGGGGCATGTTGCTTCATCTACATGTACTTCTTGAAACCAAGACTGGGTGCTAGCTCTCTGAAGCATTGTCTGCAGAGGTTCAGGCCGTATTTGCGTATCACAGCGTCGTATTGGCCGCAGCGTTTGCAAGCCCGGCTTCCCTTTCCGAATTTCTTCTTCCTTGGAGCTTTCTTCTTTGCCACTACTGCGGGCCTCCCCCTATTTCTGTGCCGAACGTGGACCGAACGAAGCGGATTGCTTCCTGTTTCGTGACCACGTGTCTCTTTCCGATCTTGCGTTGCCTGACCCTTCTTCGCTTGACGCGATATCCGGGTCTCTCCATGGTCGCTATGACATCGAATCCTATGATGCCAAGCTCGGGGACGTACTTCGTACCTGCCATCTCAATGTGCTCTTTGACGCCGAATGCGAAGTTCCCTTGTTGATCGAAATTCGATTCTGAAAGACGATTTCCGACGGCTTCCAATGCTCGCTTCATGAACTGCGCGGCTCTCTCTCGGCGTAATGTAACCTTGCAGGCAATCGGTTCTCCTTGCCTGATCCCGAAATCTTTCACCGTTCTTCTGGCTCGCTGAGCAGAAGGCTTCTGTCCTGTCAGTTCTCCGAGGATTGTTCTTGCCTTTTCAAGGGCTTCTCCAGACTGGCCGACTCCAATGTGGACCGTAACCTTACCGAGCCTCACCTGTCGCATCGGGTTCTGGCTGCCTGTCGCTTCTTGGATTGCTTGCACGCTTAGGCCCCGCCCTCTATCTTGATCATGGGCTTCTCGTCGCCCACGACGAACAGATAATCAGCTATGGTTTCGAATCGGTCACCTGATGGGTCCTCAACTACAGCAGTCGCTGTCCTTGCAGCCGTGCTCTGTTCAATCGTGATGATCTTCCCGTGTCTACCCAAGTTGCGACCTGAGGTGACAATTGCATAGGCGCCTTCGGCAAACTTGACGTGATTCAGTATCCTCTGGTCGGGGATGGCGATCCTCAGCGTGTCTCGTGTCTTGTAGATGTCTTCTCGTGGGTTTCGAGGGTCCTGTACTGGCACGACAATGCTCCTGCCATCGTGCAAATTCAGCTGGACCTGACCCTTCGTGAGACTCGTCTTGTTCTCGATCCTGCAAAGCTTGGCTTCTGCTTCATCCTTGGGTATCTGGAGCGCCCGTAGGCCCCTGCCTACGATGGGAAGTATCCTGTACCTCACCTTTGCATCCGGCAGTTCGACAACGTCCATCAAGCCTGTCGGGAACTTGTGGTCTCGGCGGATCCTTCCGTCCACGATCACCCGTTTCTGTGCAAGAATGATCTTGCTCTCGCGAGTGCTCTTTGAATAGCCTAGGACGTCTCGCATCAGGACTGAAAGGGGCAGGCAGGTTCTCTGTGCGTGTGGGCCTGGGCTGGGTCTAACCGCCCACTGTGTCTCCTTGGGGTGAATCGGCCAAGAACGTGGGGCTTTCTCCCTCTTCAGGTGCTTCCTTCCGCCTTTCCTTCCCATCTCACTCCGCCTCAGTTTCCTCGGCGGCCGCTTTTCTCTCTTTCAGGGAGTCTGCTCGCCACTTGTCGCCAAGGTTCAGTTTCGTTATCATCACTTTCGTGCAGTGCACGGAAACCTTCTCAGAGGTCCCGGCAACTTTCTCGCGGGTTACTCCTTCCACGAACAGCCTCTGTCTGGTCGTGTCGATGTCTGAGACCTTCCCTTCCACTCCGGAGAAATCTCCGCGGACTATTCGGACGCTGTCTCCAGCTCTGACGGGAACCGATCTCCTGCCATAGGTTGTTCTGAGCTCGGTCGACAGGGGCGCGGCAAGGAACTTGTGCTTCATCCAACTGTGTGCGTTGTAGCGCGCTAGCCTTTGTTTGCCTGGTCGAGTTGAGGGTCTTGGAGTCATATGCAACTACACCACTATGCTCGCGACATTCGCAACCCTAGGCCATCTCTCCGCGGCTTCTAGCGCAACTGGGCCTCTGATCTCGGTTCCCTTCAGTTCTCCCTCTGGTGTCATGATCACTGCAGCGTTGTCCTCGAACTGGACGCGGACGCCGTCTGGTCGATTGAATGGTCGCCTTTGACGGACGACCACAGCTGGAAACATCTGGCGTCGGAGCTCAGGAGTGCCCTTTGACACAGAGATCATCACCATGTCGCCGACACAGGCTGACGGGACTCGTCTGAGTCTGCCGTGGTAACCCATCACATTGATGATCTTCAACTGCTTGGCGCCAGTGTTGTCAGCGCACGAGATCCTGCTTCCCGTCGGCAGTCCGCGCTCAACGTGCGGCCTATACTCTACCATTCCCTTGGCGCTGACTGCCCTTGTTCTCGGCGCTGGCATACTACATCACCTCGAGGTTTCCGCAAACAACCAATCTACTCTTCATTAATGTTTTGATGGATGCATGTCTATGTGCTCGGAAGAATCTTCTCGATCGCAACAAACGAGACCTCCTTGCTGACCGGTCTGCATTCGATTATTCTGACTCGATCGCCATCGCGCAGCTCGAGACAAGGCGGGCTGTGTGCAAGGATCTTGCTCCGACGACGCTCATAGCGCATGTATTTCTTGGCATAGTGCAAGTGGCCTCTTTCGACAGTGATAGTCCCGCTCATTTTTGTGCTCACAACTGTTCCCTCAAGTATCTTTCCTCTGACAGGGAGAGTTCCGTGATACGGGCAGTTGGGGTCTTCGCAGGCCTTTGGCGGTGGCTTTGTACCCAGTCCTATCTCTCGCATTACCATCTCCTCGTTCGCGCTTTCATACGATTCTCAGGTCTCCCGATCAGTCTTGATCCTTCAACTTCCACCACTGAGCCATCAGGAAGATCCAGTCTAAACACCGCGATCTGTTTCGGGATCACTCTCAACCCATTCCTAGTGCTTAGCTTGACCGTGTTTCTGGTCTCATCGATGATACGTCCGCGCGTGCCGACAAGGATTCGGTTTGTGCTGCTTGCGACCATGGCATTCAATCCTATCAACTCGTGCTTCAAGATGTTCTCCGGTTTGATCGGCATTACTCCTTCACGGGCGTTCTGGCTGTCTTTGCCTCCGCGGTGAGGAGCCTCGCGATGGCTTTCCGCATTTCTCTTATCCGAGCCGGGTTGTCCATTCGACCACCAGATTCAACTGTGGTGCGTAGCTTTCCCAGTTCGGTTCTCAGCTCCTCGAGTTTCTTCTGCCTTTCTTCGGGCAGGAGCTGAGCGATCTCACGTTTCCTGAGTATCGGCAACTTCCTCTTCCTCCTTTGTCTCCCCATCAGCCTCTTCCTCTGCTTTGGGCTGCGGTGCGGCTTCGAGCTCACCAGGCGTCTTGATCTCGGCCCTATCTGGGAACTTCGCGCCGGGCGGCAGGATTCGGACACCTACTCCAAAAAGCCCTTGCTTCAGCTGTATTTCCACCACTGCTCTCTTGACCTGTTTGAGCACTGCGTCACCGACGCTCGGAAGATAACCGTCCTTGTATCTCTCATACCTGGCCCTTTCAGTTGTCAGCTTCCCCCGGATTGTGATTTCAACTCCAAGGGCGCCCGCGCCCATCACCCTCTGAAGTGCCCAGTAAGCTGCTCTCCTGAAGTGAATTCCACGTTGCAGGGCCGTAGTAACCTGAGAAGCAACGACCATCGGATCCAAATCTGGATTCTCAATCGCGGCGACCGAGACTTGAGGGTTCTCCATTCCGAATGTCTGCTCGAAGACTTGTGTCAGGTCACGTATACTTTGGCCGCGTCTCCCTATCACCATGCCGGGCTTCGCGGCATAGATAACGACTCTGGTGCCGAGGGGAGTCTTTGTCATTTCGACTTTGCTGTAGCCGGCTTTCCTGAGTTCGGCGGACAAATAAGAGTCGATCTCCGCCTTCTTCATATTGTCGCGTACAAAGTACTTGTGAACAGACATCAGGTCTGTGCCTCATAACCAATCAGTTCGATATGTGTGAGAGTGTTGTAGGAGGGACTTGATCTGCCAAATGCGCGGGGGACGAAGTTCCTCATCTTCATCCCTCGCTGGCTTGCTGCATGAACTATCCTGAGCCGATCAACGTCAAGTCCCTTGTATTCGGCGTTGGACTGCAACTCCTCAAGCAATGCGAGGAATCTCTTGGCGGCTTTGGTTGGATACCGGCCCGCATGCCATCTCTCGGATTGGCTTTTGTGGGGGACCTCTGTGTTGTATCGTCGATACGCTATTGGGCGCTTCTTGGCCGCGACTGCTTCGAGGAGTTGCTTTGCTTCCTCGATCCGCATCCCCTTGATAGTCCGGCAGATTTCTGTCGCTGCCTTCGGTGAGATGCGGAGCTCACGCCCGGAGCACCTGACAGACCTTTCTGGGTCCATTTCCTTGACCGAATATGCCCAGTTTGGCATGCTACTTTCGCCAACGCCTCCGAACGCATTGACAGAGCGCCATAAAAACCAATGCCTTTCGCCGGTTCTGCAAACCGATTTCGTTGGAATGAAGTCGCTCCCCAGGTAACGCCTTTTACGTGGTCTTTCTCTCTCCGGAGAGTGTCGAGCGGGGAGGGGATGGCCTTGGATGCTGGATCAGTTGATGCACAAGTCGTCGAATCAGAACTGAAGGGAACAACCCTTCGAGTGTACTGGGAGGTTTTCAGATCCCCACGGGCAGTCGGTGTAAGGGAGGTCCAGCGGCTGATTCGTTTCTCAAGTCCAAGCACAGCATTGTACCACTTGGAGAAGCTGCGGGAGCTCGGGGTTGCCCGAAAGGACGAGCACGGCCGCTACTCGATAGTTGAAGAGATCAAGCCCAGCCAGTTCCGAATGTTTCTCCGCATTGGGAGAATTGTACTGCCGAGGTTCGTTTTCTATGCAGCCTTCTTCATAGCAGCAGTCGCGATGTACATAGTGCAGTCGTTCTTGGCAGGATCCGAGATCAACATGATGGCGCTGATCCTCGGTTCAAGCGCCGCTCTGGTCTGCGCGTATGAAGCGATGAGAATCTGGAGAGACAAGATGTTCTGACGCACTCGTTGAGACATTGAAGCGTTCGAAACTCTAGCTTTATTTGAAAAGCACAAGTGAACAGGCGAGGAGGGCTGAGGGACGAGGAAGGAACCGGTATATGCATTGGCCGCGATAGCACTTGCATTTCTCGTTGTGCAAGGCGCAACCCTACTCCAGAACCCTCCCGCCGCAGCTGTCAAGGGTGACTTTGTGACTGAGGCGGCAACACGTCAGCTGACGGGTGGGCCTTCTTCATCATGGAATGAGGTGCTGCCGGCACTAGTCCTTGTTCCCCTGATGATAGCAGGAGTCAGTTACATACTTGCCAGAAGAGCACTGTAGCGACTGGCAATAGCGCCATGCGCATCTGCACAAGTCGTTTCGGGAATCGTGTTCGTTCTACTTCAGCGGTACGTACATGGAACTTCTGGACGCGCCTATGCCCGGCGTGCCGTGAACAACCTTCTTGTTCGTGATGACAAACTCTCCAAGGTAGTGTCCAATCATTTCCGGCCTGATCGTCAGAGAGCCAAATTCCTTGCCACTGTGAATAAGGATGGTCTTGCCAACCATCTCCGGAAGGATGATCATGTCCCTGCAGTGTGTCTTCACGGCTTTCGCGGCTTCCTTTCCTGAGGTTCTGATTTGCTCAAGCAGTATCCGTTGCTCATCTGAAAGCCCCTTCGTGAGTGATCGTCTTTGGCGCGCGGGCAGCAGCTTGATGAATTCGTCCATGGACATCTGTTGGAGGTCGTTGATTGTGTGGCCGCGATATGTGAACTCTTTTGGCAATCCCACGTCACTACCTGAAACCCGTTCGACTTGAACCATCTGAAAGAAAAGAGTTTCTACAGCACGCCCAATCTGACCGCCAGATCCGAGGCCTTGTAGTCTGGCGCAAGCTTGACAAATGCTTTCTTGCGGCCCTCAGGGGTAAGGACTGAGTTTACGCGGTCGACTCTGACCTCGTACATTTCCTCCACAGCTCGGCGTATGTCGTTCTTTGATGCTTTAACATCGACGATGAATGTAATCTTGTTCTCGGACTCAATCAACGTGACTGCGTCTTCGGATATGAGTGGGTACTTGATGACTTCCTGAACGTTCTTCACTGGCATGCTACTTCTCCTGCCGTGCGAAGCGTTCTTCAATGGACCTGAGGGCTGACTTTGTCCAAGCCGTGAGTCTTCCGGGATGTGTGCCGGGAGCCAAATCCTCAACGTTCAGGCTTGAGACTTCGACAACATCTAATCCTGTCAGGTTGCGGGCGGCCTTGCCGATGCCCTCATCCTTTTCGACAACGAGCAATGGGCCTCGTGGGTGCTTAGTCGGCCGACCTCTTGTTCTTCCCCTTCCCGCTCGGATCTTGATGCCTTCGTGCGCTCTGGTGACGTCCCCCCAAAGTCCAAGCCCCTTGAGGGCATTCTTGGCCACTGCAGTAGTCTTCACCTTCTGGAGGTCATCTGATACCACAAGTGGCAGGCTCGGGACCTCCTTGACCTCATGCCCTCTTGTGGCAACGAGGTCTCTGGATGCGGTAGCGGCGATGGCGGACCGGAGCGCCAGCAGTCTCTCCTTCATGTTGACGTGCTTGGCGAGTGTTCGCTGTGCCGAGGGGGCGTGTGTTAACCTGCCCTTGACTGCCATAGGCGCAAATGCAGCCTGGCTTGACTTCGGGTACCTTTCTCCCTTGACCCTCGGGACTCGTGCTAGGTCCCTGCCGACTCCCACGGACTCGGCAGTGGTTCTCTTCCCAGCCATGATGTTTCTGCCCTTCGGCTGATATCGCCGGCTCTGAAGGGCGACCACAACTTTCTGAATCACATCAGGACGAAGCGGCGTCGAGAAGACTGAAGGCAAGCCCACCTTCTCAGACGGCTTGCCGCTTGTGTCGTAGACTTCCACATTCTTGGGGAGAGGTGTCAATGTCTAGCCCCCTGTGCCGATTCCAGGCCTATGTAGTCGAACTTCGGGGCAGGAGCAGCTATTCCTCTGACTCCATGTCGAAGGGTTATCGCTCTCCTTGAGGGTCCAGGAACGGTCCCACTCAGCATTACGTACTGAGCCTTGATCTCGCCGTACCTGATGAATCCTCCCTTCGGAGTCACATCCCTGCCCTCTTGTCCGATCTTGACAACTTGTTTGTTGTATTCAGTCCTCTGGTGAAATCCTGTCTGTCCTGCACGTGGGACTGAGTACACGACGTAGTGCGGATGCCATCCGCCGATCGAGCCAACCGCTCTGACTGTTTTCCTTGCCTTGTGAAACTTCTTCCGAATTCCCCACCGCTTCACTGGTCCTTGGATTCCTTTGCCCTTCGTTATGGCGATCACGTCTATCCAGTCGCCTTCCTTGAAAGCGTCGGAGATCTTGATCTCTTTGCCAAGTTGCCCTTTTGCGTACTCGAACTGTTCCTTCAGCGTTGCTCCGCCCAACTTGGCTTCCAGAAGCTCGGGAGTCTTTCGTCCAAGCTGAACGATCCTTGGCTGGGACGCCAAAACCAGTCTTACTTCGCTTATCTTCTCCAGCGAGGATTCAATCTTCGCGAGTCTCTCGGCGTGGTTGATCGATTCCGGCAAGGATAGAAGACGCATCAGGTCCTTCGGCGGTTTCTCGAGCCATGCCTCTGCGAAGGTCTGAAGCCCTTTCGGGGTCTTCACGTAGGCTCTTAGTGCGACCGCCACCATTGGCGGGGCTTCGACGATCGTGATAGGGAAGGAAATCTCCTTTCCATATGTGAGAGAGCCCTCTCTATTGTCGACTCCGACGACGAGCCGCATTCCGGCTTTGTATCCGATGAATGCTAGAGGCTTTGTCTCTCGAATTCCGGTCGGCCAGTATCTGACGCGCCCCACCCATCTTGAGGCCCTTGATCGAGGGAGGTATGCGAGTGATCCGCGTCTTGGAGCATGAACCTTCCTGTGTCCCATTCCAGTTCACCTAGCCGCCGAAAGCATTCAAGATGGCCAGAGTCGAGTAGACGGCTTCCTCGGTGCGGACAGTCTGCGTCCCCTGGTTTGGAACGAAGTCCACGGTGAAGGTCGCCAAGTCGCTGAGCTTCAGTCTCTCGCCCTCGACTATCTCATGTAGTCCTCGTCTTGGCGAGCCAAATGCCAGAAGCACATTCGAGGCTGCTGCCATGGCTGTCCTCATTTGGTCGAGCACTGTGTTCACCCTCTCTCCAAGCCTGGATGTCGCAATGACGACATCCGGCTTACTTTCTACGATTAGCCTCCCCAACGGAAGGTTCTTCAACGTAACTCGGAACCCCCAATATATGTCTATCCGGTTGTCGCCGACCAAATCGGCAACGATCTTCGGAGCGATCCTTCGAATTCTTGCAGTGACTCTTGAACCACGATGGAGTCTCGCCGGAACTTCCACCGGCGCGCTGACACCGATGTCCAGTCGACTGACTTGTGTGTTGGTGTCAGTCACCACGCCTTCTCTTGTTTCGCCGATCTTAAGATCCGCGATGTTTCCCGAGGCAGGATGATTAGGAGTCCTCAGCGGCGGAAGAATCCCTACGAACCGTAGGTCTGGGTTCACGCGTATCAGATGTTTGCGGAGATACTGTGGGGTTTCCATGTAGCCGAGTATTGAACCGATAAGCCGCCCTTGGCGCGTCGCCTCAGTGTCTGCAAGGTCGGCATAGATCATGACCTCATTGACTCTGAAGATTCCGAGCGCCCGGGCAAGGAATCCGAGCCGACTCGTCTTCTCTCTAAGATGGGGGACGTCGGCGACTAGAGAACTCGGAATCGCCACTGAGAGCTTCCATGGCCTCTTCGCAGGAGCTGCATACGCATGTCCCGGACTGCTCATCTTCCGCACACAGGGGCAGATGAATAGGAAATGGACTGATGTACTTTGCTTATCTGCAGCTGGCACTTCGCGTGGCCTTGGGCTGACGGGTGTCAGAGGTCAAGGATGTAACGGACGACATACTCCTTGCCCGTCGCTGTCACTTCCATTCGATGATATGTGACCGCCTTTATCTCAACCTTGGCGGGATGCCGGCCCGGCTCAAAGAGACCGCCATGTGCTTTCGCTTCAAGGTGCACCTCTCCATTGCGAGCAGCGATCTTCTCAACCTCGAATCTTGAGTACACCTTTCCGTCGAGATCAAACTTCAGGAGGAGTTGCTCAAGCCAATCATGGAGGAGTGAGACCTCGTCATTGGCTGCGACTTCAAACCGATCCGTGAGCTCTGATCCGACAGCGTCAGGATCGGTCATTACGTCGAACATGGCAAATGCAGCTTGCTCAAAGGCGGAGTTGAGGGTTGGCGCTCGGACTTCCACATACGCATCAGTCATGTGAGGAAGGAGCTTGTATCGCCGGCGCCTGCGCTCTACCATGGGAACCCCAGTAGGGTATTCTGTGGCATAGGTAAATGATTCTCACTCACCTCTTGTCTAAAGTCTTTTAGATGAGCCGGCCTCGATAGATTCGTGGCACGGTGCCGGGAACGGATGCCGGGATATGAGCGCAAGCGTCAGATCCCGAAGGCCGAGTGGATTAACGTCCCATGCTGGTCGGTCTATAGGCGCAGGCCTTGAGTCCGCAGAGATGCGCGTCCGGAGAGCCTGTGGCCCTTTGGGCCTCGGGGGTTCGAATCCCTCTCCCGGCGCCAAACCCCATCTGAACGAGTCTGAAGAACCAGGTCTCAGGAGAAGTGGGCGTTTCGAGGTGCTCCGAATACCTGCTTGAGAGATTGGCGGATCACGATGTCGGTCACATATTCGGCATCCCAGGCGACTATGTGATCCCATTCTTCGCTGACGTCGAGAAGAGCGACATTCATGCGGTTACGACGACTCACGAGCCAAGCGCAGGTTATGCAGCAGACGCATACGCTCGAGTGAGAGGGCTAGGAGTAGCAGTGGCGACGTGGGGCGTCGGAGCCCTGAACATGCTGAATGCGGCTGCCCAAGCGTATGCCGAAAGGTCGCCCGTGCTGTTCATCTCCGGGGCGCCTGAGTCCAAGGGCAGAAATCCAGACAGGCTGCTGCATCACGAGGTCAAGGACTGGGACACGCAGTTCCGGGTGTTCAAAGAAGTGACTTGCGCGTCTGCCAATCTGACAGACAAATCCCGAGTCTGTGAGCAGATAGATGCAGTGCTTGACGAGGTTATTCGGCTGAAGCGGCCGGGGTATCTTGAGATTCCTCGGGACATTTCAAAGACCAATGTCGAGAAACACACTACAGTCAAGAGAACCGCAGGAAGAAGCCCGGAGTCTCAAGATGCCTTGGATAGGGTCACGACGAAGGTCGTAGAACTGCTGAACCAGAGCAGCAACCCAGTCATATACGCTGGTGTCGAGATAGAGAGATTCAATCTGCGGAGTGAGCTCATCAGATTTGCCAAGAAGGCGAACCTGCCTGTCACGACCTCACTTCTAGGGAAGAGTGTCTTTCCTGAAACACATCCGAATTTCGCAGGGATCTACATGGGGGCGATCGGATCTTCCATCGCCAGAGAACTGGTTGAGACCTCCGATTGCGTCCTGATGCTTGGAGGGTTCTTCACCGACATTGACAGCGGCCTTTTTACCATGAGAGTTCCTGATGAGAGACTGGTTCTTGCAGATGCGACTGAAGTTCGAGTGTGCGGAGAAATCCACCGGGACACGAACCTGACCGCCCTTATTCGGTCGTTGCTCCTGAGCCCCGGCTTAGAGTCGCGGAGCCTGTCTCTTCGGAGGGAGCAGTCGAGAGAGAGGCATCCTGTCTCCAGCGAGCTGACGAGCCAAGCGATCGTTCTGAAGCTGAATGACTTCGTGAAGGACGACATGATCGCCGTGGCCGATGTGGGAGACTGTCTCTTCTCCTGCCTGGACCTGCGTGTAAACAGATTCATTGCACCTGCATTCTACGCAAGCATGGGGTTCAGCGTTCCAGCCGGAATCGGGGTGACGCTGGCGGATCCAACGCGAAGAGCGGTGATTTTAGTCGGGGACGGCGCTTTTCAGATGACCGGAATGGAGCTTTGTACGGCAAGAAAGCTTGGGCAGAACCCCATAGTCGTAGTCTTCAATGATGGATACTACAAGACACTCGGAGCCATGGGACCGGCACTCAAGAGTTTTGAGCTGACAAGGTTGGACTATGCAACCCTTGCCAGAGCTCTCGGGTGCGACGGCAGCTCAGCTTCATCCGTCGGGGAGCTCGCTGCCTCCCTGTGGCTGGCATTGGAATCAAGAGTCCCCTACGTGATAGATGCAAGGATAACCGGAGAGCCCTCGCCTCTTCTGAAACGTCTGGCCGGTCTGGTGTCCGAAAAGACCAGAGAGGCTCCCTTTTGAGACTTCGGGGCCATGTGGACGCAAGCTTAAGGTAGACTTGCGGCAAAGAGTCAGATGCTAGGCAAGGCGCATCCGTTGCCGAAGTCCACTGACTTCAATGAGACACTGTTACGGGCCGTGGATGACGGCTTACTTGTGCCTGGTGAAATCGTCCGTGTTGCCATCTATGCGCGCATAGAAAGGAGCTACCGGCTCAAGCGAGAGGAGATACCCGAGAAGTTCCCGACATTCGATAGAGCACTGCGAGAGCTACTGGGTGAGGCCGCCGTAGTTCTCGAAAGAGTAATCGCAAAGAATCTCTACAGCGCACTGAGCCTCAGCTTCACCAGGCACGATGCATGGTCATTGGTCGACTACGTCAACAACGCAAGGGCTGCGCCTAGGCGCACAGCATAGCGTGAACGAGACAGGAGAGATGAATAAAATGGAGAAGAAGAGAATTCTCGTCGTCGATGATGATGAGACAGTTCTCGAGTCAATCGCCAGGATTCTCAAAGAGGAAGGATATGATGTGGATACCGCCGAGAATGGCAGCGGTGCGATCAAGAAATCGAGCGGCAGATTCTACAATCTGGCTCTCATAGACATACGCCTCCCAGACATGGAAGGAACGAAGCTGCTAACCGCAATGAGAGAGACCACGCCGAGGATGATCAAGATAATCATCACAGGCTACCCGTCCCTCCAGAACGCTGTGGAAGCCGTAAACAAGGGCGCCGACGGGTACATAGTCAAGCCCGTGAAGGTGGGTGAGCTTCTCAAGGTGACCAAGGACCACCTGAAAAGACAGGAAGAAGCAGCGGACTATGGTGAGGAGAAAGTGAAGGGATTCGTTGAAACACGAGCCCGAGAGAAGGGCTATGACGTCTGAGGCTACGCTGGCGCGGAGACTCTAGAACCACGACTCGCGCTTCTGGAGTTTCTCCGCCAAGTTCTTCTCTTGAGCCATTCGATGGTGAGGGGGCGCGGGTCGGAGGTTCTCGTCACGGGCGCTCTAGGTCTTCTGCGAGGACATCTTGTTGGATTGCCGCACGGCGAGAGTCACGGACACCGCGGACGCCGTAACAGCTGATAGGTCCTACGGCAACGAGAGAGTGAGAACAGAGCTCACATATTGCCCCGAGTGCCTAGCGGGGAAACGCCTGAGACGGGCTGCCCAGTGACGGGGAGAGAGCGGAACACAAGGCTAGGTCATGCGCGAACCACTACCGTCCCGACTTCCTTGGACATGATCGTTCCACGACGGATTTCCGGCTATCGAAATGGTGGCAGGCCAGGTAGACGTCTTGTGCATAATCGTTCCAGGCGTGTCTGATTCTGTTAATTACCAGACCAGAAGTTGTTATGTAGTCGTCCGATTGCAGAGTGGGTGCGAGAGCGAATGAAACCGAGACTGACAGCAATGGTTGTGGTGTTGGTTGCCATTGCGCTTGTCGCTCGCTTTCCGGCTATCGCCGTGTCACAGGTTCACCCTGCCCTTCAGACTAACCAGCCGCTGTACACGTTGCGGGACAAGGAGGTGTTGTTGCAGGGCTCCGGATATACCCCAAGGGCATCATACGTGATTTGGATCCAGACACCGCAGGACAATTCGACACATAGGAGCGGACTCGGCTTCACCGCGACGGAGAAGGGAGAGATACCTCCAGCAATCTCGCTCCCCGTCGAGCCCGTCTCGCCGTTTGGAACATACTTGGTTAGCATTTCAGACTCGTCCACATCTGATGCTGGCGTCGCTCAGACGCATTATGGAATCTGGGGCACATACCAGTACGTCTACCAGCGGACCGATACTGTCGAGACGAGAGGGGGCGGTATCCTGCCCAAGGCCAGTCTGAAGGTAACGATTCGGAACCCTTCGGATGCGTTCGTATTTGATAAGACCATAGCTGCAGACCAAACGGGCGCATTCATCGCTAGCTGGAAGATACCTCCTGACGCCATGATCGGAGCCTATACGATATTCATAGATGGTGCAGGGACATACGACTATCCCAGCAAGGAGTTTGTGGCGATCTCTAAGTTCTCAGCAACTCCAGCTCTACTGAACGTGACTGTGCTATCACAGCCTAGAGAGTCTTACCAGAGAATGCAAACTGTATCCGCTGACTTCGTGGTGCGGTACCCTGATTCGACGCCGGTTCTGACGATGAAAGAGGGTTTCGCTCCGGTCGCTTTGTACGCTGGCCAGTTCAAGATAGCCCAGCTTGGCCTCACTACATCAGGAGCTACAAGTGGAATCTGGACCGTGCAATCGAAGATGCCTAAGAACGCCACGATCGACGTGAAGTACAACTTCCTGTTTCAAGCGAGCATGTTTGATGACGGAAACGGGAACGTCGGACCCGAAAGCGATCTGCAGACCGGCGACTTCAACCTTGTTCCGGCCAAGCTTCACGTCATCATTACGCCAAACGCGACGCACTATCAGGTTCCCTTTGACACACTGACCGCATACACTCAGGTCAGCTATTCAGATGGAACATCAATCTCGAACGCCACAGTCCGGGGATGGTTGAGCAGCGGAGACTGGAGAGTTGAACCATCGGTGAGCCCTGAGAGCGCCCCTGGGATTTGGGTCATTAGATACTCCTTCTCGTGGCGTGATCTGGTCCGACCGGGGAACTGGGAGCTGAGGGTTGACGCTGGGGATGTCTTCGGCAACACTGGGTCTGGATCCGTTCAGATCGTGGCAGAACCGTATCTGTTGATCGAGATTGTCGTGGGGGTTCTCGCTGTTCTTCTTGTGGTGAGGTGGTTGTTGTCGAAGTTCTGGCAGCGCCTGTATCTCGGCGCGAAACGGGGGCTGTCTGCCATGAGGGAGCGCCTGAAGCCGCCCTCTCTTGGCCGCTACCTTAGTGACTCGCCTGTCACTCCATGAACTCTCAGTTCTTTCTCGCGGCCCAGGTATCTGAACTTGAACAGATAGACTGGCAGCTCGAGAAGGTGAAGTTCGGTCACTTCAAACCTGTTTGTCAGTATCCTGCTGAAAACCGCCGGCGGCTTGACCACTTTGCTGTGAAGGACCTGCACTGCATCCTCTGCTGTGAAGCTCAAGGAAGTCAGCTTCACTTCCGCCGCATCGCTCTTGAGGGATTCACGTTTGGCCAGTCGTCGTATGGGTGTTTTCTTCTCCAGCAGGTATTCCATTGAGAGATCCTCTCTTCCTTCCCAGTTCAGAAGCACCGATCCTTCCCTATGCTGGTAGGCGAGTTCTGTCGCATTATCGACTGTGAGGTGTCTGGGCTCTGTCTGGGCAAGCAAGACGCGTTTCGTCGCGGTCGTGGCCCTGTGTAGCAGTGTGGGCTTGGTCTTGGCGCCAGAGGCCAGGGTCCTGATTCGTCCGTCTACCTGAACTGCAATCACATCGTCAGGCACGGCTTTGAGGTACGTCTTGCCTCTGAAGTAGAAACACTCGTGGTACCCCTTCGCTCTCCAGAAAGGATAGTAGACGAGGGCAGGAGGTGTGACACTTACAATCTTACTCGATCGGAATCTCATCAGCCCGAGGGGTCCGAAGAGACGCGCCTTTCTCGACTCCGCGATCTTTGTTGCTTCGCTAAGCGTCATAGGTTCGATAGCATAGTTCTGAATAGGGATCTTTGCGGGTGTCCAGCCATTTCCCACCCTTGATTGATCGAATGTCCCAGCTGACTTGAATACGGCTTCGAATTCGGCCACGGTCGAATCGAGGAGATCCTTGATCTTTGCCAGTCTCTCGTCTTCGCTCATTACACAATGGCTCCCGTTCCATTCTTCGCCGGACAGGGAGCGTTTCTTGTGAGCTCAGGGAGTCCCTTCCGGTCACGGTTGCCTCGGGGTAAGGCGACCGTATCTGCCTACGTTAAGCTGCGCTTCACCTCTGAAGCTGGTGACATATCCGTTCTCCACGCGCACATCATCGTTGACGCTGAAGCTGTCTATCTGTTCGTTCCATAGCGACATCTTGATTGAGCCAGAATCGTCCGTCAAGACTGCGTCAGCGACTCTGCTCGTCTCCCCAAACCGGGTCTGGACCTGCCTTGGTTCTCCTTTTTCCGCTATTCTGCCTTCCACTTCGACCCTTTTCATCCCCGGCTTCAACTCGGACACTTTCATGGTAAGCCGCTGCCCTATGAAAACGAGTTTGCATATTAAAGACTTCGCGCCTAGAATTCTGCCGCCAACTTGAATTCGGGTTCTCTCTGTGATTCCGTTTTGCCAGCGTCAGGTTCGATCTGTGCGATATCCACGTTCTGAACGACGGCGATCCTGCAAATGGCGTCGATGTTGCGATTGAGTATCTTCGCCACCTCTTCTCCTGTCTCGATCTTCAGGTTCTTGATGGGTGCCTTCATTGAAAGTCGCCTTTCAGACTTGGCACGCCTTATCTCCGAGAGCACTCGGACCAGAATTGATCCTTGCTTTTCGGATTCGTCGTCGATGAGTTGCTCGTTCACTCTTGGCCACGCATCAACGTGAATAGTCCCCGACTTTCCATCGCCGCGCCACAATTCAGTGTATAGGGCGTCCGTGACATGGGGACAAATCGGGGCGAGGAGCCTCAGAACGGTGTCAAGAGTGCGGAACAGTGTGAATCGTGCAGCCTCCCTGCTCTCAGCAGCTTCAGGCCGGTCTGAGTACAGCCTGTACTTGACGGCTTCGAGGTACTGGTCGCAGAGATCATGCCACGTGAAGTTGCGCACTGAGTCTGCGGCGACACTGAACTGGAAACTCTCGAATGCCTCCGATGAGGTCCTGACGAGATTGTTGAGCTTACTCAGCAACCATCTGTCAAGAAGATCGAGTCTTGGAGCAGCGAGATTAGGGTCGTAATCTTGAAGCCACGAGAGTATCAATCTGGCGGCATTCCAGAGCTTCGTAAGGAACTTCCGGCCATATTCGACATCGGCCCATCTGTACGGGATGTCGTATCCTGTGGATCCGCCAGCTGCTGCCCACTGTCTCACAGAGTCTGCCCCGTACTTCTTCACCGCCTCAGTGGCTTCCACGTAGTTCCCGTACGATTTGTGCATCATTCTTCCGTCGGCGCCCCGAACCATCCCGTTGACGAGCACCGTCTTGTACGGTGGTTTTCCAAACATCGCTAGGTGTCTTGCCATCAGGTAGTAGTCCCAGGTGCGAATGATGTCCAAACCGTTCGGTTGAAGGTCCGCTGGAAACAACCGCTTGAATTCACTCAGCTTCTCGGGCCATCCAGCATGCACGGCGCAGGTTATCGAGGAATCCATCCATGTGTCCATGACATCTGCATCGCCGACAAACTCGTGCGATCCACAGCTCCCGCATGAAGCTGTGCGTGGCGGCTGTGATCGGGGGTCCGCAGGTAGCCATTCCTTCTCCGCTGGGACCGTTCTGCCGCACTGTCGGCAGTACCAGACTGGTATCGGAGTTCCGAAGGATCTTTGTCTCGAGATCACCCAATCCCAGTCAAGCGATTTCGCCCAGTCTATCATCCTGTTCTTGGAGAAGTCTGGCACCCATGTCACGTTGTTTGTCTGTGCAATGATCTGGTCTGTCATGTCCTTGGTCTTCATGAACCATTGTGGTGCTGATAGGATCTCAACAGGGGTGTGGCATCTCCAGCAAGTGCCGATCTCTCTACTGAGAGCCTTCGATCCCCCGATCTGTGAGGACTCTTTGAGGTCACGAACGATGGCTTCTCGGGCCTTCGATGTCGACAGCCCGGCGTACTTCCCTGCTTCTGCGGTCAAGCGCCCTTGGCTGTCAAGGATCTTCACGACTGGAAGACCATACTTGTGCTGCCAACGCACATCCGTCTTGTCTCCAAATGTGCATATCATCACTACTCCGCTGCCGAAGGCCGCATCAACGAGTTCATCTGTCAAGATTGGGACTCTGCGGTTTGCGACCGGAACAACGGCTTCGCTACCCACGAAGTTCGCATAGCGCGAATCGGTGGGGTTGACTGCGAGTGCTACGCATGCGGGTATGAGCTCAGGCCTTGAAGTCGCGACAACAAGCCTGCCCTTGTCCGTGGCGAAGTTGATGTCGATGAGTAGGCCATCGCTGTGCACGTACTCAACTTCGGCTTCGGCTATCGCGGTTTCGCATCTTGGGCACCAGTTGACGGGGTGCTCTCCTCTGTATAGGAATCCTCGTTTCAGTAGCTCAAGAAAAGAGAGCTGAGTGAGCTTGTAGTAGTCAGGGTCCATGGTCCGGTATTCAAGGCTCCAATCGATCGAGTAGCCCATCGACTGCATAGCTGCCTTCATCTTATCGATGTACTCGGTCGTGAGCTTCACGCATATTTCCCGGAATCTGTCAACCGGCACCTCTCGTTTCTTGATGTTGTACGTGCGCTCTGCTCTGACTTCTGTTGGTAGGCCGTGACAGTCCCATCCCTGAGGAAAGTGGACGTTGAACCCCTTCATTCGCTTGTAGCGGGCCACAAAATCGAAGTAGCACCAGTTGAGAGCGTTGCCCATGTGGAATTCTCCACTGGGGTAAGGCGGGGGCGTGTCAATCGAGTAGGTCTGTCTCGACCGATCATTGGGGTCGAAGCGATAGACATCGAGTTGTTCCCATTTATTCTGCCAGGCGGCCTCAAGCTGAGCCTGATCATATCTCGTGGGCAAACCCAGATCAGTCTCCCCGGATCTTCTCTGTCCATCGAGAGTCAACCCTTTGACATCCGCCTTCATTGCGAGAAACCTTTCCACGCGATTTGCTCAGTTGTGACTGTCGTGCCAGCGAAGAGCCCTACGAGGGCGTATGAACTTGGCGGTGATGCACACTCAGACACCTGCACTGGAGAGGATTTCGTGCCCGATTCCTTATCAAGCATTCGGAGACCTTCTGACAAATCCTCCTTGAATCCGCCTTGGCTGTGTGCTGGATGCCCAGACTCTCACGAGACGCACTCCAACGGCAACGACCAGCAGAAGTGTGCCGACACCGAGGTTCAAGAGCTCGATCCCAAGTGCAATCACGTCTGCTCCTGCAAGTTTGAATTGCGACGCGAGATCGAATGCCCCGAAGTAGAAGTTGAAGAACCAATGAAGCAGGATCGGGGCATATGCTCCGTACCGCAGATATACAATGCCCATTGCGAGGCCGGAAAGCATGGCTGTGGAGATCTTTCCAATCTCCCATCCGCCTCCAGATAGAAAGTGGACTGCTCCGAAAGCTCCCGAAGTGAGGAGCAGCAGAACCCACTCAAGCTGTGTGATGCCCTTTCTCAGGCCATCACTACGAATCGTGTTGAAGCCCAGTTCTTCCTTCGCTCTATCTGGATCCCACATGGTCAGTGCCATGAGATGGGCGGTCTTTCTTCGTCCTTGTCCGCCGGCAACGCGGCTACTGCTCCACAGGAGATACACTGCATCGAAGAGCCCCACGGTCGTTATTCTGTAGCTCAGCTCCTCCAGAAGTGGGGCGTACGAAACCGTGAGAAAGCCTATGAGAGGACTTTCGAATGAGAGCCCACCGGTTTGGACTCCCGCTGATTCCTGCAGTGTCTGCAGCAGCACGACAACCACAAGGAGTACGGAGGCCAGTTGCGGCAGAGCCACGAGATAGTTTGAGCGCAGCATATCAGAACGGGTCTTGAGGTCTGTTAGAGAAGAGGGAAAGCTCGGTATGTCAAGCCAAGCGCAAGCGAAGGCGGCGACATAGAGAACCCACATGAGGAGGAAGAAGGAGGCCACGCTGATTCCCAGCGGGATTCTGAAGTTGGCAATCATCACCAGGCTCAGTGGAAGGTCAACGACCTGCCTGGATCCCACATCGAGTCCCTGAGGAGGCAAGTAGAACAAGAACAAGCCAAGGCCCATCGAGACGAAGTAGGAGAGTAGCAGTGTCCCGACCAGTGCAGCAAGAATCTTCCTCCATGTGGCTACCGCATCGTGCCTCAACGTTCCAGGCGGTTTCAAGTCGCAGTCCTTGCCTAGCTCAACAATGCAGGGAGTTGGCTGGAAGTTGTAGGTCGGGCTGATCTCGCTGTCAGATGCTATCCGCTAGCACACTGGGATTCGCCCGTGAGCAAGTTCGTCACTGAACTTGTTGATGTTCGAAAGTTCCGCGGCAACAAGATCTTGAACGCTGCTCGAAACCCCTCTCAGAGTCGTCCCGGGCTCGAGTGTGAGTTGAACTGATGCAATCTTGGGCTCGTTTATGGGTCGTCCGATCTCACTCAGAAGCCAGACATAAGCTTCACGCACTCCGTTTGTCTCACGTTGTATGCGATTCGCCACTTGATATGTGAGCAGATTGTATATCTTGCCGACATGGCTGGCCGGGTTCTTGCCAGCAGCAGCCTCCGAACATGTCGGACGGTTCAAAGGAATGATTCCATTCACGCGATTCCCCCTTCCGACCTGCCCGCAGTCAGCTCCGTCCGCAGACGTTCCTAATACCGTGAGGTAAAGCCCGGCAAGGCCTCTTTCATGACGATCAGCTGTGTTTACGTTCACATCAACGTGGTCCAAGTGGGCATTGGCATTCACGAATTCGAGCACTGCCTGCTTGACCTCGTCCTTATGCCTGAAGTAGCTCGCTTCATCGTTCACGTAGCGATCGATGAAAGCAACTGCTACGGTCAAGTCCAGATGCTTGTTCTTTCTCATGCCCATGACTTTTATGTCCTCTCCGGCTTCTGGGTGGTGTTTCTTGAAGTCAGCGGAGTTGAGGAATCGTTCTGTCTCGAGAACGATGCGCTCAGTCGTGGTCATGGGCGCGAATCCCACAGCTGCGGATGTGTCGTTGGCACCAAGGAACTTGTCCTTCCGGTTGAAGATGTCAGTCAGCGCGTCGGATCCTCTCTTAAGTTCGATCTGATATCGCACATGTTTGTCCGCGTCGACCATGCGCAGGTTCTGTTGGAACCATTTCTTTGCTGTATCTTTTGCGATACTCTCTACTGGTATCTTGTCTTGTCCGACACTGAATGTGGCTCGGTCACCGAAAACCATGAGCATCGGTTCGATGACTCTGCCTCCGCCGAATTTGCATTCCACCTCACCTGCGACGAGGAGTCCCTTGTCGATGTTGTGATGCATGATTGCACCGAAGCGTTTGAGGTATTCCTCGCTTAGAGCGACTGAGATCTTGTCCATCATTGAGTCGCATATTGTATCGGGGTGGCCCTTGCCCTTGCGCTCGACTATCTCGATGGGCTGGTCTTCCACTGGGGTTTGACTTGTTGCATTGACGGATATGTTCGTCATCACGAAACCTCGCGGCCACTACAACCAACATGACATATTAATACAGTTGTGACGAACCTATTCCAACTGGAATAGTCGCGGCAGGTGTCTGCATGCTTCCGAAGCTTGAGGAGATATTAAAACGCCGACGTGTTCTAGGATTGAGCCAGAAACAGCTTGCACGGCTTGCCGGTGTCAGTCAGTCCCTCATCGCGAAGGTGGAGGCCGGCAAGACTGAGCCTTCTTACCTGAGGGCCAAGTCCATCTTCGACACGCTTGAGAAGCTGCAAAGGGAGAAAGAACTGCGAGCAAAGGACCTCCTCCAGCCTAGAGTCATCGGAGTCTCGGAAGATGACGCCGTATCGAAAGCTGCGGCGATCATGAACGAGGCGGGTTTCTCTCAACTGCCGGTCTTTGGTGGGCGGCATATCGTCGGAAGTATCGCTGAGAAGGCGATCATGGATCGAATCGTATCGGGGATGAGCCCTCGTGACCTTTCCAGTATGCCGGTGGCTAAGGTGATGACTGAAGCGTTTCCGCAGATCGACGAGAAGACTCCTCTGTCTCTGATCTCGGCGCTTCTACAGTATCACTCGGCTGTCCTGGTGATGAAGAGGGGACATGTCATCGGAATAATCACAAAGGCCGATCTGTTGAAGGTGTTCTCCGACTAGGCCTTGCGTCTTGTTCTCCGCTCGGCGGTTGCAACTATTTTGACTACGTCTCTGTCCCTGAC
>Ga0208828_1000178_pt1 | contig 29144 bp, 23 predicted proteins | sample Kivu_160m_FD_185487 | JGI IMG/M metagenome (GOLD analysis project Ga0208828, IMG submission 185487) | Freshwater microbial communities from Lake Kivu, Western Province, Rwanda to study Microbial Dark Matter (Phase II) - Kivu_160m (SPAdes)... | ecosystem: Environmental > Aquatic > Freshwater >... | reverse complement strand
CCTTAATAGGCAAGGCAGTAAATAATAAATCCATGTAAAAGGCGGGCCTTAATTAATAAAAATGGATGCACTTATCAATAAAAAGTTTGAAATAATATCAAATTATAAGCCGCAGGGTGATCAGGGCAGGGCCATAAAACAGCTTTCAATAGGCACAAATAATGGTTACAAATACCAGACTTTGCTTGGAGTTACCGGTTCCGGGAAAACATACACAATGGCAAATGTAATACAGGAAATACAATTGCCCACTCTTGTTCTTGCCCCCAATAAGACACTTGCTGCACAATTATGCAATGAATTCAAAGAGTTTTTCCCTAATAATGCTGTCGAATACTTTGTGAGTTATTATGATTACTATCAGCCCGAAGCCTATATCCCCAGCAAGGATATGTATATAGAAAAGGATACTTCCATAAATGAAGAAATAGAGAAGTTGAGGCTTTCGACTACCAATTCATTGTATATGAGAAATGATGTAATAGTAGTAGCAAGCGTATCGTGCATATACAATCTCGGTTCACCGGTGGAATATGAAAAACAAAGGATATTTTTAAAAAAAAATGAGGAATATCCCAGAGAAAGAATCATAAAAAACCTTGTCGGAATTAAATATGAAAGAAATGATTATGAATTTACACAGGGGAATTTCAGGGTCAGGGGAGATAATATAGAAATTTATCCTGCATACCAGGACAGGGCGCTCAGGGTCCAGCTTTTTGGGGATGAGATTGAAAGGGTAATTGAATTCAATCCTGTTTCGGGTGAAATCTATGCTGACCTTGAAATGGCAGTTATCTCGCCGGCAACCCACTTCCTGGCAACAGCAGAATGGGTAGAGCGGGCCCTGAAGACCATTGAAGAGGAGCTTTTAGACAGGCTTGAGTTTTTCAGAGAGGAAGGAAAGCTTCTTGAGGCTCAAAGGCTGGAATCGAGGACAAGATATGATATGGAAATGATATCAGAGCTTGGGTTTTGCGGAGGGATAGAAAATTATTCAAGGCACATACTTGGAAAATCACCGGGTGAAACTCCAAATACGCTTATAGATTTTTTCCCGCAGGATTTCCTTACAATTATAGACGAGTCCCATATAGCCGTACCCCAGATAAGGGGAATGTTTGAGGGAGACAGGTCAAGGAAAAAGACCCTTGTCGATTATGGTTTCAGGCTGCCTTCCGCACTTGATAACCGGCCGCTGCAGTTCGATGAGTTTCTAACCAAGGTAAAGCGTGTCATTTTTACAACTGCGACACCGGGGCCATTTGAAAGGAAAGTGAGCTCTCAGATAGTTGAACAGATAATCAGGCCGACGGGCCTTATTGACCCGGAAATCTCGATAAGGCCGACACACGGGCAGATAGATGATCTTATGTCTGAAATAAGGCGCAGGGTCGATAAAGTACAAAGAGTTCTTGTAACCACACTCACCAAGAAAATGGCAGAAGACCTGGCTGATTATTTTGCAGGCAGGAACATCCGGGTAAGATACCTGCACTCAACAATCGATACACTTGAGAGAATAGAGATACTGCGCGGATTGAGGTCCGGTGATTTTGATGTTCTTGTGGGAATCAACCTGCTGCGGGAGGGTCTTGACCTGCCTGAAGTGTCGCTTGTTGCAATCCTTGATGCAGACAAGGAAGGATTTTTAAGGTCAGAGATATCACTTATACAGACAATCGGAAGGGCATCAAGAAATGTGGATGGTATGGTAATAATGTATGCTGATAATATAACAGGCTCTATCAGGAATGCTGTTGATGAAACAAACAGGCGAAGGAAAATCCAAATGGATTATAACCTGGAGCATGGAATAGTCCCTACAACAATAAGCAAGAATATCTCAGACATCCTTTTTGCATCAGGAATAAAATCCAAAAAGGAAACAAGAAAAGCAATGGCAGTCAGTGAAAGAAAACCCGGTTTTACTGAGGATACCCTGATGAATATGGACTTTTCAAAGCTTGATAATATAATAAGTGGTTTGGAAGAAGAGATGTATCTTGCTGCACAGGAGCTGGATTTTGAAAAAGCTGCCATTATAAGGGATGAAATCAAAAGAATAAAGAAAATAGCCAGGCTGTAAGTTAAGGAAGATTTAAAGTGAAACCGGAAATAATAATAAAGGGCGCCAGGGAACATAATCTCAAGAATATAAATCTGCGTATACCCAGAGATAAGTTTGTGGTATTTACTGGAGTAAGCGGTTCCGGCAAATCATCACTGGCATTTGACACTATTTATGCTGAGGGCCAGAGACGATATGTAGAATCTCTTTCCTCATATGCAAGGCAGTTTTTGGGGCAGATGGATAAACCTGATGTCGACCTTATTGAAGGCCTTTCGCCGGCTGTGTCTATAAACCAGAAAGGTGTCTCCAAAAACCCGCGCTCGACTGTCGGCACTATAACTGAAATATATGATTACCTCAGAGTGCTTTATGCAAGAATCGGCACCCCTTTTTGCCATATATGCGGAAAGCCGGTTACAAAACAGTCAGTTGACCAGATAGTCGACCGGATAATGGAAATGCCGAAAGACACAAAGTTTATCATACTTTCCCCGGTTGTAAGGGGGCGTAAGGGAGAGTACCAGAAAGTCTTTGAATCAATAAAAAAAGACGGGTTTTTGAGGGTAAAAGTGGATGGCGAGCTGTATGACCTATCGGAAAACCCTGTTTTAAACCTTGATAAAAATAAGAAACACAGCATAGAAATAGTAATTGACAGGCTGAAAGCTTCACCTGATATAAAAAAGAGGCTTGCAGAAGACATTGAGATTTCACTCAGGCAGAGTGAAGGAATTGTGCGCACTGAGAATATGGATTCCGGTGAAGTACTGACATTTTCAGAAAATTTTACCTGTACCGACTGCAATGTAAGCTTTGAAGAACTTTCACCCAGGATGTTTTCATTTAACAGCCCGTTCGGCGCATGCAAATTATGCAGCGGCCTTGGTGTCAAAAAGGAAATAGATCCCTCACTTATTGTTGAATACCCCTCTCTTTCCATAAATGATGGAGCAATTCCTTTTTTTAATATGACTTATTCAAACTATTATTCCCAGCTTATGAAAAGCCTGGCGGAACAGCACAGCTTCAGCCTGGACGAGCCTTTTGAAAACTTAAGCAGTGAAGTAAAAAAAATAATAATGTACGGGACAGGCGGTGAAAGGATAAGGGTCAGGTACCGCAACCATAAAGGTGAGGTAAGATTTTATTATCTGAAGTTTGAAGGATTGGCCAATAATCTGAGCAGGCGTTATCTTGAAACAGAATCTGAAGAGCAAAGGGATAAAATAGAAAGGATGGTAGTTGAAATACCATGTTCTGAATGCAATGGAAAAAGGCTCCGTCCCGAAAGCCTTGCAGTAAAGATAAGCGGATTTTCAATAGCAGATCTTTCAGCAATGACTGTAATCGATGCAATATCCTGGCTTAGCGGAGTCGTTCTTAATGAAAGGGAGAAATTAATAGGTGAGCGCCTGATAAAAGAAATACTTGAAAGGCTTAATTTTTTAAAAGATGTAGGATTAAATTACCTTACGCTGGACAGGCAGGCAGGGACACTCTCTGGAGGAGAATCGCAGAGAATCAGGCTTGCTACCCAGATTGGCTCAGGACTGGTGGGAGTGCTTTACATACTCGATGAGCCAAGCATAGGGCTTCACCAGAGGGATAATACAAAACTTATCAATGCATTAAAAAGACTGCGCAACCTCGGCAACACTATAATTGTAATAGAGCATGATGAAGAAACAATGCGCAGCGCAGACTGGATTGTTGACATCGGGCCGGGGGCGGGGATACATGGAGGCAAAATAGTATGCAGCGGGACACTTAAAGACATAAAAAAATGTGAAAATTCCCTGACTGGCAAATATCTTTCAGGTGAAAAGAAAATACCTTTGCCTGCTGCAAGGCGCAATGGCAATGGCAGGTTTATAATAATAAAGGGTGCAAGGGAGCACAATCTGAAGAATATTGATGTTGAAATACCCCTTGGCAAGTTTGTTGCTGTGACAGGCGTATCAGGTTCCGGTAAAAGCACACTTATCAATGAAATACTTTATCCTTCGCTTTCAAGCCTGCTTATGCGTTCAAATGAAAAAGCAGGGCGCCATGATGCAATACTTAATTATAAGAACCTTGATAAAGTCATTGTGATAGACCAGTCACCAATAGGAAGGACGCCAAGGTCAAATCCGGCAACATATACCGGGGTTTTTACATTTATCAGGGAACTTTTTGCCCAGACACAGGACGCAAAAATGATGGGATATAATCCCGGAAGGTTTTCATTTAATGTTAAAGGCGGAAGATGCGAAGCATGCTCGGGTGATGGTGAAATAAAAATAGAGATGCATTTCCTTCCGGACATTTATGTGCCATGCGAAGTCTGCAAAGGAAAAAGATATAACAGGGAAACACTTGAAATACATTATAAAGATAAAAATATTGCAGAAGTCCTGGACATGACAGTGGAAGAAGCGCTTGATTTCTTTAAGAACATTCCAAGATTAAAAAACAAACTGGAGCTTTTAAATGATGTGGGCCTCGGATATATAAAACTCGGGCAGTCTTCAACAACACTCTCAGGCGGTGAGGCACAGAGGGTAAAACTATCGACAGAACTTTCAAAAAAAGGCACGGGCAACACGATGTATCTTCTTGATGAACCCACTACCGGGTTGCATTTTGAAGACATAAACAAATTGCTTAAAATACTTAATAAACTTGTAGATTCCGGCAATACTGTGCTGGTAATCGAGCACAATATGGAAGTGATAAAATCTGCCGACCACATAATAGATCTTGGTCCGGAGGGCGGCGACAGGGGAGGAGAAGTGATTGCATGCGGCACCCCTGAAGAGCTGGCAAAAAATGATGCATCGTTTACAGGAAAATTTCTAAAACCGGTGCTGCGCTGAAAATGGAAGTAAAAGAAAATATAAAAAACACTCTTTCCATCCTGCCTAAGAAACCCGGGGTTTACCTTTTCAAGGATTTAAAAGGAAAAATCATCTATATAGGTAAAGCAAAAAACCTCCTTGACAGGGTAAGGTCCTATTTTGCCCCCGGCGATATAGTTGCTTATGTTAACCATCCAATATCTTTCTTTACCGATAAAATAAGCTCAATTGATTTTGTGGTTACTGATAATGAAGTAGAAGCTCTTATACTTGAGAGCAGCCTTATAAAAAAGAACAGGCCAAAATATAATATATTCCTCAAAGATGATAAATCCTATCCGTATATTGCAATAACTGAATCTGAAAAATTTCCAAGGGTGTTTATGACAAGGAACAAAAACATAAAAGGAGCAGTATATTTCGGTCCGTATATAAATGCAAGGAACGCCCGCGGCACTCTTGAGATATTGCGAAGGATATTCCAGGTAAGGGACTGTAAAAAAGCAACACCCGGCAAAGTTAAAAATGCAGTCTGCCTGAATTATCATATAAATCTCTGCTCTGCTCCATGTGCCGGTAAAATAAGTGAAAAAAAATACAGGCAGAACATTAATTACATTAAAATGTTTTTGAAAAAAAATGACAGCACCGTAATCGATAGCCTTAAAGCAGAAATGCTGGACCGCTCAGATAAACTTGAATTCGAGGATGCTGCAGCAATCAAGTACAGGATAGATGCTATTAACTCACTGCTGACCGAACAGAAGATATCTTTTTCAAGTACGGATACATGGGATGTGATTGCCGTTGCAAAAGATTCAAAAGAAGATATTGCTTCAGTAAGCTTATACAGCTATAAGGAAGGAGAGCTTTCCTCAATAGATAATTTCATGATACTTAATGCAGGGCCTCACAGTGAAGAAGAGATTATATCCGGATTTTTAAAAAACTATTATTCAGTCATAGATAATATAAGCTCAGATATATATATTCCTGCTGCAATTGAGGAAGCTGCAGTAATATCAAACTGGCTGTCGGCAGCCAAAGGCAAAAAAATAACAATAAAAGTGCCAAGATATGCTGATAAAAAAGAAATTATCAATATGGCAAAAAGAAACGCGGAACTTTATCTTGAAAAAAAGAAATTTGAAAAGTCCAGCGGATATTCAAAAGTATTCAGGGAACTTTTAAAGTTAAAGGAATTACTGGGACTTAAAAATGTCCCAAGGCGCATTGAATGCTTTGATATTTCAAATACCGGGCCGGATTTTGCAGTCGGTTCAATGGCAGTGTTTTCAGACGGGAGTCCGCTTACAAGTAATTACAGGCATTTCAGGATAAAAACTGTTGAAGGCCAGGATGATTTTGCAATGATTGCAGAAGTTGTCAGGCGCCGGTTAAGGTACCTTGAAGGTTCAACTATAAATATTGCTGAAAGTTTTTACAATGCACCGGACCTTATAATAATAGATGGCGGAATACAGCAGTATAATGCTGCAAAGAAAGTGCTGGACACCCATTGCGAAATGCTTGAGAAAGAGTCCGGAGTAATTGATCTGGCAAGTATTGCAAAAAAAGAGGAAACAATTTTTTGTGAAAAATTTCCGGATGGAATAAATCCTGATATTTCAAAAGAATATATGAAGATATTCATAAGGGTAAGGGATGAGGCTCATAGATTTGCGCTTGGATATCACAGGAAACTCATGACAAAGAACATGACAAAGTCGGTACTGGATGGAATAAAGGGAATAGGCGCCAGAAAAAAGAGCCTGGTGCTTGATAAATTTCCCGGGCTGGAGGAACTCAGGAATTGCAGCCTTGATGACCTTATAAGAATAAAGGGCCTGAGCTATAAAGATGCGTTAAATATTTATAATAGTTTAAACAGGTATTGATAATTCAGGGACTTTACATTAAAGTTTTTAATAATAAAAAGACTCTTTGTCAGGATAAAAAATGGCTGAGGAATATGGTGTCAAACTTGTCATTATAACAGGGCTTTCAGGAGCAGGTAAAACTGCAGCGCTCCGTTATTTTGAAGATGCAGGATATTACTGCATAGACAATCTTCCGGCAAGTATGCTTGTCAACCTTATCGATTTCTTTAAGGAAAAAGAAAGCAATATCATAAAGATTGCTGTTGCCGTGGACTTAAGAAGCGGGTTTTTCTTTGACGAGATTTACAAAACGCTGGACCTGCTTAAAAAACACAGCATAAAATGCATAATTCTTTTCCTTGAAGCATCAAAAAGCACAATTATAAAACGGTTCAGCCTCACAAGGAGAAAACACCCGCTGGTCGAAGATGGCGACTTGCTCACAGGCATAGAGAAAGAACTGGAAAAACTTTATCCATTGAGGGAAATGTCTGATGCGATAATAGACACAACATCAATGACGCCGAAAGAACTGAAGATAGAGATTGCAGAAAGAATAATGGATAGTGATGAAAAAAGTTCACTTTTCCAGATCTCAGTTGTATCTTTTGGTTATAAATATGGCATTCCCCAGGAAAGCCTTGATATTGTAATGGATGTAAGGTTTCTTCCAAACCCCTATTATATAGAGGAACTTAAGGGGTTGAACGGGCTTGACAATCCTGTGATTGATTCTGTCATGTCAAATGAGGAGACAAAAAAGTTCCTGAGGATGTTTGAAAAAATGCTTGATTTTCTTATACCCAACTACATCGAAGAAGGCAAAAGCTATCTTGGGATAGGCATAGGATGTACCGGAGGGCGGCACAGGTCTGTCGTAATTGCGGAAAAATTATCCGAATACCTCAAACTAAAAGGATATTCAGTCAGGATTTTCCATAAAGATATCGAAAAAAGTGAGCAGTAAACCCTGGCTCTCCTCTTTGCAGAGGAACCATGCCCGCTAAAGCCTTCAAACGGTTTTTTAAATATCTATCCAGGCATGTTATTGTTTTATCACAAGATTTTTTATACTGACTATACTTTAATAAATCTTTAAAATTATTGATTAATTTGATAGAATTTATCGATTTATAAAAAATTTTTTTACTTTTTTAAATCAGTAATTATTTTTAAACAGGAGGAAAATATGTCAATAAAAGTAGGAATAAACGGATTCGGCAGGATAGGCAGGGTGTTCATGCGTGCAAAAATGAAGTATGACACCAGAAACGATATCGAAGTCGTTGCTATCAATGATATCACTGACCCGAAAACACTTGCACATTTATTAAAATATGACTCAGTTTACGGGGTCCTTGAAAATGATATCAGGGCAGAAGAGGGAGCCATAAGCATTGATGGCAAAAAAATAAAAGCTTTGCTTGTAAAAGAACCATCAGAGCTTCCCTGGAAAGAGCTGGGCGTAGATGTAGTTATTGAATCGACCGGTAAATTTACAAAAAAGGAAGAAGTAACAAAGCATATGGAAGCCGGCGCTAAAAAAGTTATTGTTTCTGCTCCGATGAAAGGCGGAGGCGCAGATGCTACCATCGTAATGGGCGTAAATGAAGACATATATGATAAGAATGAGCATAATATTATTTCAAATGCTTCGTGCACAACAAATGCGCTTGCGCCTGTATGCAAAGTAATTAACGACAGCTTCGGGATAGTCGATGGTTTTATGACCACTATACATTCATATACAAATGACCAGAGGATACTTGACCTGCCTCACAAAGATCTCAGGAGGGCGCGTGCAGCCGCACTTTCAATAATACCTACTTCGACAGGAGCCGCCTCAGCTATTGGCCTTGTAATACCTGAACTTAAGGGTAAGCTTGATGGTGTCGCAATGAGGGTGCCCACTCCTGTAGGTTCGCTTGTCGACCTTGTTGTAAATCTCTCAAAAGATGTGTCAATAGAGGAAGTAAATGCAGCATTTAAAGCTGCTTCGGAATCCCCAAGAATGAAAGGCATACTGCAGTACTGTGAAGATCCAATAGTATCTGCTGATATAGTAGGAAACAATTATTCATCTATATTTGATTCACTTGCAACAATGAAACTTGGCAAAATGATCAAGGTTTTCTCATGGTATGACAATGAGTGGGGTTATTCTTCAAGGCTGATTGATCTTATTAAATATATGATGAAATAATCAATTAAAAGAATTTACTGTAGAAAATGAAAAATAACCGGGGCAGGAATGCCTCGGTTATTTGATATTTATATATAACAGAATAACTAAAGCCCTTTGATCTAAATTATTTTAAACGGAGGTTAGAAGGATGTTTAATAAAAAAACAGTAGAAGATATTGATGTTGCAGGAAAAACGGTGCTTGTAAGGGTGGATTATAATGTGCCGCTGGATCCTTCCGGAAATGTGACAGATAATACAAGGATAAAACTCTCCCTTCCAACTATAAATTATTTACTGGAAAAAGGTGCAAAGATAATATTAATGTCGCACCTTGGCAGGCCCAAAGAAGCCGCAGAAGATAAATACAGGCTCACTCCGGCAGCAAAGGAACTGGAGAAATTGATTAGCAGGCCTGTAAAGAAATTTGATGAAACATTCAACCGGGAAATTAAGGATTATGTTAAGAATTCAATGAAAAATAGCGATATTGTAATGCTTGAAAACCTGAGGTTCAATGCTGGAGAAAAGAAGAACCTGAAGGAATTTGCTGCCGACCTTGCATCACTTGCAGATATTTATGTGGATGACGCTTTTGGGGCCGCGCACAGGGCGCATGCTTCAATATCCGGCGTAGCAGAATTTCTGCCTGCAGTTTCAGGATTTTTATTAAAAAAAGAAGTGGAGTCGCTTGGGGAACTGCTTGAAAACCCCAAAAGGCCCTTTGTTGCAGTGCTTGGGGGAAGCAAGGTATCGGATAAAATACTTGTTATTTCCAATCTTTTAAACAAAGTTGACTGCCTGATTCTTGGGGGCGGAATGACTTATACTTTCCTTAAGGCTCAGGGTTACGAAATTGGAAAGTCCATATGTGAAGATGACCAGCTGCAATATGCTCTTGATATGATAGAGCTTGCAAAGAAAAATAAAGTAAAACTGATGCTTCCAGTTGATATTGTAGTGGCACCTGAATATGCAGAGAGCGCTGAAAGCAAAAATGTCGGCATAGATGCAATACCTGCTGACTGGGAAGGTATGGGAATAGGAGATAAAACATCTCAACTTTACAGGGAAGAGATAGCAAAAGCAAAGACGATTTTCTGGAACGGCCCGATGGGTGTATTTGAGTTTGACAGGTTTGCACAAAGCACAAAAGAAGTCGCAAATGCAATTGCAGACAGCAGGGCAGTAACAGTAGTTGGCGGCGGAGACACCCTTGCCGCAATAAAGAAATACGGGCTCAATGATAAATTTTCACATGTATCAAGCGGCGGAGGTGCATCAATGGAATTCCTTGAAGGCAAAGTGCTTCCGGGTGTTGCTGCCCTGCAGGATAAATGATTTTAATGATTTAATATAACAGGAGAATTATATGCGAAAACCATTTATTGCCGGTAACTGGAAAATGAATATGACCCATATTGAGGCAATCAAGTTTATACAGGACCTTGGATATGAGTTCAGAAACAGCACAGGCTGTGAAGTCTGTGTCTGCCCTCCCTTTATTGCTTTGCGGAGCGTAAAGAACATAATAGATTCAGACAGGATAGATATAAAACTCGGGGCACAGAACATGCATTGGGAAGAAAACGGGGCCTATACCGGCGAAGTCTCACCTCTTATGCTTTCGGCACTTGGAGTACAGTACGTTATAGTGGGCCACAGCGAAAGAAGGGAATACTTTTTTGAGTCAAATGAGGTTGTCAATAAAAAAGCAAGGTCAGCTCTTTCTCACGGCTTAAAGCCGATTATATGCGTCGGCGAAAGCCTGGAAATAAGGGAATCAGGTAAAGCTGAAACATTTGTACTCGGACAGCTTGATGAATGCCTTTCAGGAATAGAAGAAAAAGATTTAGCTGTAATTACAATTGCCTATGAACCTATATGGGCAATCGGTACCGGAAAAACTGCTACATCCAAAGATGCAAATGATATGTGTCATGCAATCAGAAAAAAAGTAGAGTCTCTCTATAGTTCAGGGGCAGCTGAAATAATCAGGATACAGTACGGAGGAAGTGTCAAACCTTCAAATATTTCTGAGCTAATGACAATGCCGGATATAGATGGAGCCCTTGTTGGCGGTGCAAGCATAAAGGTTGAAGATTTTACAGCTATAATAAATTATTAGCATATATTTAGTAAAAAACAGGAAACATGATATGCATCAAATATTGACCAGAATACCCAGGCCACTTTGCCTTATAATTATGGATGGTTGGGGCATATCAGGCTCCAGTGACAGCAAAGCGGAAGGCAATGCAACTGTCCTTGGAAGAACCCCTAATATGGATCATTTCTACAGGACCTATCCCAATACTGTACTTCTATCTTCCGGTGAGGCCGTGGGCCTTCCTGAGGGCCAGATGGGAAATTCTGAAGTCGGCCATTTAAACATCGGAGCCGGCAGGATTGTATACCAGGAGCTTACAAGGATAACGAAATCTATAAGGGATGGAGATTTTTTCAGCAATGACGTACTTCTTTCTGCACTAAAAAATGTAAGGGAGAAAAACAGCTGCCTCCATATAATGGGGCTTGTATCTGACGGAGGAGTGCACAGCCATATAAATCACCTCAAGGCAATAATCGACCTTGCTGAAAAAAATAAAATAAACAGGGTATACATACATGCATTTCTTGATGGAAGGGATGTTCCCCCCAGAAGTGCGATACCCTATCTGCAGGAACTTGATAATTACCTTGATAAAAAAGGTTTTGGAGAGATAGCCACTGTCAGCGGCAGGTATTATGCTATGGACAGGGATAACAGATGGGACAGGGTAAAAAAAGCATATGATGCAATGGTTTACAGGCAGGGTAAAATATTTGATTCAGCAGAATCCCTTGTACAGGAATCATATAAAAATGATACAGACGATGAATTTGTTGTTCCTGCACTTGTAAATGTCATGGATGATGATTGTGCAAAAATCAGGACCGGGGATTCTGTGATTTTTTTCAATTTCAGGCCTGACAGGGCCAGGCAGATAACAAAATCTTTTATAACTCCGGGTTTTTCCGAATTTGACCGCGGTAATAAACCCCCGGATGTCTTTTTTGTCTGCATGACTCAATATAACAGGGATTTTGATGCACCCGCAGCATTTCCCCCGGCTTCAATAAATAACACATTGGGCCAGGTGCTTGCAGAAAATAATTTAAAGCAGCTCAGGATTGCGGAAACAGAGAAATATGCCCATGTCACATTTTTCTTCAATGGCGGGGTCGAGACCCCAAATATAGGGGAAGACAGGATACTTATACCATCTCTAAAAATCGCAACTTATGACCTGAAGCCGGAAATGAGCGCAATTGCTGTTACAGATACAGTAATAGAAAAAATAAATGACGCCGCATATGATGTTATAATACTTAATTTTGCAAATCCTGACATGGTCGGGCATACCGGATTTCTTGACGCTGCAATGAAAGCTGTGGAAACCGTTGACAGTTGTGTCGGCAGGGTTGTTACCAGGCTGAATGAGACCGGTGGACTCGGGATAATAACTGCGGACCATGGAAATGTTGAAGAGATGATAAATTGTGATGAGAGCTGCCCGATGACTGCCCACACCGGTTCGATGGTGCCTTTTATAATATGTACAACAGAGATCAGGCAATTGAGGGGGCCATTATCAATAAGGGACCTCAGGCATCAGGGTGTGCTTACAGGAAAAACCAGTGATGGCATTGGGGCATTGTGCGATATTGCTCCAACAATGCTTGAGATACTTGGTATTAAAAAACCTCAGGAAATGACCGGGCAGTCCCTGATTTTAAAATAATTATTTTATTTTGATAAATGTATTTTTTTTGATACAATGAAGCGTTAGTTTATTGATAATATTTATTAATTAATAGTTTTATTATATTATCTATACTCTAAAGATATTTTTTATTTAAAAGATTTACAGGATAAATTCTATTTCATGAAAGGTTAACAGGAAATGGGCTCAGTTTTATTAAACATTTTGTTCGGGATACATGTGATTGCATGTATTGGTATAATACTTTTCATACTTCTACACGCTGGCAGGGGCGGAGGTGTATCGGGCCTTTTTTCCGGAATGGTTGAAACATTTGACGGTTCAGGTATTGTAGAAAAAAACCTTGACAGGATAACAATAATCCTTGGTGTTGTATTTGCGATTACAACTGTTACCCTGTTTATACTACTTTAAATAATATTCCGGGGGAGCCTGTTAAATGGCATTATTTTTAGTTAAGCGTGTGCTGTCCTCTATTGCTACACTTTTTATTATCATTACCATAACTTTTTTTTTAATGCACGCCGTACCCGGCGGGCCATTTGCATTAAATGAAAAACTCAGCCAGGGCGTAATAAAAGCTATGGAGACTAAATACGGCCTTGACAAACCCCTTATACAGCAGTATGGGATTTATTTAAAGAATCTTGTAAAAGGGGACCTGGGACTGTCCATAGCTTCAAAAGAAGGCAAGACCGTCAATTATATTATCAGGACAAAATTCCCGGTATCTGCCCGCCTCGGCGGATTATCAATTATTCTTGCACTGGTACTTGGCTTATTGATGGGCTCTTTTGCTGCACTCCGGCATGAGAAATTTGTGGACCGGCTTGTAATGTTTATTTCAACCCTTGGTATTGCAGTACCCGGTTTTATAATGGGGATGCTTTTGCTTTTACTTTTTGGCGTAGCATTGCGCTGGCTGAATTTTATCGGCCTTAATTCACCGGCAGATTATATTCTGCCGACATTTACGCTTGCTTTTTATCCTGCATGTTTTATAGCAAGGCTTATCCGTTCATCTCTTCTTGATGTACTTGGCCAGGATTATATAAGGACTGCAAGGGCCAAAGGAATAAAAGGTTATTCTGTACTTCTAAAACATGCAATGCGGAATGCCATTCTGCCGGTTGTTACATATCTCGGACCTTTGATTGCTTATGTACTGGTCGGCAGTTTTGTAGTGGAAAGAATATTTTCCATACCGGGGCTGGGTCTGTTTTTTGTGCAGAGCATAACTTCACGCGATTATCCGCTGATAATGGGGACCACTATTTTCCTGGCAGCGCTCATAATATTTATGAATCTGGTTGTAGACATTATCTATGGGGTCATTGACCCGCGTATAAAGGTAAAGTAAGGGGAAATGAATAAAAGAGATGAATAAAAACCCGTTTTCACTCCAAATTGACCCCTCGATGTTTGAGCCTGCAAACCCTGAGGAAAAAAAAGAGCTCATAATACCGAGGAAAAGCATTTCCTTCTGGCAGGATGTATGGAAGCGCCTAAGGAAGAATCCAACTGCTATGGCCGGGCTGGTCCTTATAATCATACTTATGCTTTTTGCCTTTGCAGGGCCCTTTATAATTCCTTATAAATATGATGAGCAGGTGCGGGGACACGAAAACTTAAGGCCGATGCAGACCCCTGAGGAAAGAGCAAGCATAAAAGAAGCAAAACCGAAAGTAAAAAACAGGAGCGAAGAGTTTGCTTATGATTTTGCGACTTCTCCAAATACAGATACTGCCGAAACAGCAGCTGCTGAAACGGTTGCAGAAGAAACAAAGGTTGCTGAAGAATTTTTCCCTCACATACTTGGAACTGACAGCCTGGGCAGGGATAATCTTGTGAGACTTATGTACGGGTCAAGAATATCTCTGATTGTAGGTATAATTGCAAGCATAATCATTCTGATAATAGGCTCGACTTATGGTGCTTTCAGCGGGTTTATTGGCGGAAAGACGGATAATGTCATGCAGAGAATAATCGAACTGCTTTATGCTATCCCGGACATACTTATAGTTATACTTCTTTCCATTGTCCTCAAAGAACCTATGGCTCAACTTTTTGCAAGAAGCACTATTATGAGCAAATTGACAGGAATCGGGCCGGGGCTGCTGTCAATGTTTATTACTTTTGCACTTTTATACTGGGTCGGGATGGCAAGGATAGTCAGGGGACAGGTCCTGCAGCTGAAAGAGCAGGAATTCATTCTTGCAGCGCAGGCCCTTGGCGCAAACAGCGGAAGGGTAATTTTTAAGCACCTTATCCCGAACTGTATCGGGCCCATTATTGTAACCACAATGTTCCAGATCCCTTCAGCTATTTTTGTAGAATCATTTTTAAGCTTCATAGGGCTTGGCATCTCTGCTCCGATGGCGTCTCTCGGCTCACTTGCAAATGATGCGCTGGCGGGAATACAGACATATCCATACATGCTTGCACAACCGGCAATAATGATTGCAATTATAATACTGGCGTTTAACCTGCTGGGTGATGGACTGAGGGATTCTCTTGATCCCCGTATGAAGAAATGAGTTTAGGAATATGAATGATTTAAATAATTCAAATGCAAACAAAAAGCTTGTTGAGATAAAGGACCTGAGGGTTTCTTTCTTTACAACTGCAGGCGAGGTAAAAGCAGTCAGGGGAGTTTCATGGAGCTTAAGGCAGGGGGAGGCTCTGGGTATAGTCGGAGAATCAGGCAGCGGTAAAAGTGTTTCTGTTTATGCACTTATGGGAATACTTCAGGACCCTGGAAAAGTCGTAGGCGGTTCTATAATTTTTAATAATACAGATATGTTAAAACTTAAAGAAAACCAGTGGCGCCAAATAAGGGGAAAGGATATGTCCATGATATTCCAGGACCCGATGACATCCCTTAATCCGGTATACACTGTCGGAAACCAGATTGCCGAAACAGTGATGGCACATACAAAGAAAAGCGCCAAGCAAGCAAACACAGAAGCAGTCTCAAGCCTTGCAAAGGTCCATATACCAAATCCGGAGAGAAGGGCAAGGCAGTATCCTTTTGAATTTTCCGGAGGAATGAGGCAGAGAGCTATGATATCCATGTCGCTGTGCTGCGAGCCAAAACTTCTTATTGCAGATGAGCCCACAACTGCTCTTGATGTGACAATACAGGCACAGATAATAGAACTGTTGAAAGAACTGAAAAAAAATACAAATATGGGCATTATACTTATTACCCATGATATGGGAATAATTACCGACATATGCGAGGATGTAATTATAATGTACGGCGGCCAGATAATGGAATCAGCATCTGTAAAAGAATTATATAAAAATCCTGCTCATCCTTATACTCATGGCTTGCTGGAATGTCTGCCGAGGCTGGCAAGTGATTCGGAAGAGCCGTTAAAACCGATAGAAGGCTCACCTGTAGATTTGCTGAACCCGCCAAAGGGATGCCCCTTTGCTCCCAGGTGCGATAAATGCATGAAGGTATGCCTTAATAACCAGCCACCGCAGTTTGAGATAAGCTCCGGACATTATTCTGCATGCTGGCTGCATCAGTTGGACAGGAATAATACAGTTAAGGAATGATATTTAGTGACTGATAAATTATTAGAGATAAAAAATCTGACAAAACATTTTCCTGTAAAAGGAGGCTTCAGAAGCGGAAAAGTACAGGCTGTTGACGATGTAAGCTTTTATATTAACCGCGGAGAAACCCTTGGCCTTGTCGGTGAATCGGGTTGCGGTAAAACTACCGTGGGCCGTACCATAGTCAGGCTGTATGAACCCACAAGCGGCAACATAATTTATAATGGCAAAGACATAACCAGGGTAAATATGCGACCTTACAGAAGCAAAATGCAGGTGATTTTCCAGGATCCTTATGCATCCCTTGACCCCAGAATGACTGTCAGCAATATTGTAGGTGAACCTTTAGACATAAATAAGACTTATGCCAGTAAAAAAGAAAGAAATGACCGGATATTTGATATCCTCAATATGGTTGGCTTATCCAATGAGCAGGCAAACAGATATCCGCATGAATTTTCAGGTGGGCAGCGCCAGCGCATTGGCATTGCAAGAGCTCTTTCGGTAAGGCCTGATTTTATAGTCTGTGACGAACCTGTCTCTGCCCTTGATGTCTCCATACAGGCACAGATAATAAATATTCTTATGGACCTCCAGAAGGAGTTCGGTTTAACTTATTTGTTTATCGCACATGACCTTGCAGTCGTAAAGCATATATCAAACCGTATTGGTGTAATGTATCTTGGAAAATTAGTTGAATTATATACAAGCAGGGGTTTGCATAAAAACCCCCTGCATCCATATACCCAGGCGCTATTATCAGCTATACCTGTACCCGATCCTGAAATCAGCATGAAAAAGAAAAGGATAATACTCCAGGGCGATGTTGCAAGTCCCATCAATCCGCCTCAGGGCTGCCGTTTTCACACACGATGCTTCAAGGTGGAGGAGAGATGCATCGAAGAATGCCCGGACCTGGTTGAACTTGAACCCGGGCATTTTGTTGCATGCCACTTTCCGGGATAGCATTTTATATTATGCCGGTACATTATGCTGTTCATTTCCTGCTTCATCGGGTGTCTGCATATGATAAAAACGGGCAACCGTGAACATAAATTATAAAAAAGTCAAATAAAATAATACTTTTTATTAAATTATTTAGTGAAACAATTTATTAATACAATGTTGCAAAAAGTCTTAATTAAAAGTAAAATGTGACACAATATTATTAAAATGGGGTAATATTGAAATTATCTCTGAACAAAAAACCTTAGTGCATTAGCACATAAATTAAAGGAGGAAAAATATGAAAAAAGTAAGGTTTATTATTGTGGCAGTGGCGGTGCTTTGCGCTGTAAGCCTGGTCTTTACAGGTTTTGGATGTAAAGCAGCAGAGCCGACTTCATTGGCTGTATGGGCAGCTACGGAACCTGAATCAATCGATCCTGCAAAAATCGCATGGTCGCATGAGTTCACCCTGGTTTACCATATGTTTGAAGGCCTTATGAGATGGGATGCCACAGTTCCAGGTTCTGTACCAGCCATGGGGCAAGCCAAAGAAATCACATGGGATGCAACCATGACAAAAGCAACAGTTACATTGCGAAATGATATTTTCTGGAGCGACGGCAAACCTGTAACAGCAAAGGATTTTGAATATGCATGGAAAAGGCATGCAGACGCAAACCTTGCAACTGCTTATGGCTCAACAATGGTCGAGTTCTTTAAGGGCGGTACTGATGCTTACAACGAGGTACAGAAATCAATAGATGAAGGCACAACTATTGACCTTAAGGCTACTCTTGATAAAATGGCAGTTAAGGCAACAGGAGAAAAGACCCTTGAATTCGAGCTTTCAAGGCCATGCCCTTATTTTGATTATATACTTGCCTTCGGGACAATGGTACCTGTAAGGGAAGATATAATAACTGCCAATGGAGATGCATGGACAAACGATCCGGCAACTTATATTACAAACGGCCGTTATATAATGGCTGAGAGAAAACCCAATGAACTTATACTTTGCCAGAAGTTTGATAAATACTGGGACAAAAAATCTACAAAAATGGATGCCATAGAATACAAGCTGCTTGCAGATGAAAATGTCGCATATGCAGCATATCAGACAGACCAGGTATCATTTATACAATCAATCCCGCTTGGTGAAATGGAGACCGCACTTCAATCACCTGAGTATATCCAGGGCGGCCTTCTCGGCACATATTACTATGATTTCAATGTAACTAAACAGCCTCTTGACAATGCAATGGTAAGAAAAGCTCTTGCACTTGCAATTGACAAAGAATATATAGTTACCCAGGTCACAAAGCAGAACCAGATCCCGGCATATGCATGGGTTCCTGAAGGCATTGTTGATGTCGGCGGCAAGACATTCAGGGAAGTCGGGGGAGACATGCTTGAAAGGGATTACGGTAAAGCAGTTGAACAGGCCAAGCAGCTCTTGAAGGATGCAGGTTATGAAGGCGGCAAGGGACTTCCCAAACTTGAGATATCCTATAACAGCAATAATGTCGGCCATAAGACTATCGCTGAAGCAGTAGCAAATATGTGGAAGACCGAGCTTGGTGTTGAAGTAGAGCTGGTAGGTGTAGATGGGGCAGTGTTCAATTCATTCCGTATGGAGCTTAAGCATATGATAGCAAGGGACGGATGGATATGTGACTGGAACGATGCAACCAGCATGCTTGCTCTCTGCCTGTCAACAAGCGGAAACAACCATACCGGCTGGGCAGATGAAGCATTTGATGCAAAGGTCGCAGAAGCAGATGCAGCAGCTGATTTGGAAACAAGGAGCAAACTCCTGCATGAAGCAGAGCAGATAATGATTGATGCTATGCCAGCTGCGCCTGTATATTACTATACAACCAACTTCATGCTGAAAACTTATGTTGATGGCGCATGCTTCTCACCATTGGGAAACCAGTTCTTCTGGAATTGCACAATCAATAAATAATTTCTATAAAAAATATAATAATAAAGCGTCCTGCAATGCGGGGCGCTTTATTATGTGCTGAGCCTTATTATGTTTTATCCTTCTTTGGGAAAACATGCCATCTGTTATTATCACCTGAAATATTATTTAAAATGCTGCTTGATATTCAAAGTATTTTGGGGTATAAAAGCTTAAATTAAAGATATATGAATAATAAAATATAAAAAATTAATCAAAGAAAATACTATAAATATGCGAACCCGTTCTTTTTTTAGAATAAAAATCTTACAAAATTTAATTGTTTTTTTCCTTTTACTGGTTTTTTTAATTCCGGTTTTATTAACAGGCTGCAAATTTGAAAAACTTGGACTGGTCCCCGGGGATGCAAGTGCTGAGGGTGAGCTGGAAAACATTTCTGAAACTACAGGTGAAATGCCGGCTGGCTATTTAAATGAGCAGGATTTTTATGATATGAGGAGCCTGCAAAAAGATAAAAACCCCCTTACAAATATAAATGTCAGGAAGGCCCTGATGTATGCCATAGACAGGAAAAGGATAGTCATAGAACTCCTGGGAGAATATGGCAGTGTTTTAAACAGTTTATTTCCACAGGGCACAGATTACTTTTCAGGTGCATGGGAACAATATAATTATAATCCGGCGCTTGCAAAAGAGTTCCTTGGAAAGGCAGGCTATAATGAAGAAAACCAGCTTTTTTTAACAATAGGTGCAAATTCAGAAAGCCAATCCAGGCAGGTAATTGAAAATATAATAAAAGAAAATCTCCAGGATATAGGCATCGTCACATGGATTGCAAATAAAGAATCCAGGGAATGGTATATGGATGATATTAAAAATGGCAACTATGACCTTGGAATCTGGTCAATACTGATACCGGGCACCACTGGTTTTAGCAGTTATTTTTCTTCCGGCAAGATACCTTCAATGGAAACCGATACAAACAGGAATTGCAACAATTTTTACTGGTACAATAATCAGGATTTTGATTTCAACATGAATTCCATGCTTAGTGAAGACGCAATTGAAAAAAAATCCGGGCTTTCGGCACAATTGCAGCAGATGCTTGCTGAAGATGCTGTAATTCTCCCATTATACAACAGGATATTTGCGGTTGCCTTTAACAAAAAGTTATCCAATGTAGAAATCGACTATATGGATGGCAGTTTCCTTAAAAACATAATCAATGTGGATGTAAATGCGGAGTCCGGTAAAAAGCAGAACAGCTCAGGAAGTTCTTCAAGCGATGGAAATAAAAAGAGTCTTGTTGCCGGATATGAACAGGAACCATATGTATTTAACCCGTTAATATCTGACAGTATATACAGGGATTATATCAACAGTCTTATTTTACAGGGTTTATGGAAAAAAACCGGCCCTGACAAATTTGAGCAGGTACTTGCAGAAAGCATTACAGTAACAGGAAAAAGAGATGAAAAAAACAACAGCCTGAGAAACAGCTTGAAAGCTGTGATAAAGCTGAAAGACGATATTTACTGGCAGGATGGTTCCCCGGTAATTGCTGACGATGTAATTGCGACAATCAATGCAATCATTTCTGATGAGACACTTTCATTTGCAGATAAAGATTTTAAAATCATAAAATCAATTGAGCAAAAAAGCGACAAGGAATTTACACTTACATTCAATGAGTATGACAGTAACTGGCAGCAGTTATTTGATTTTGTTTTTCCGGCAAAACTTCTTGAAAATAATCCGATAAGCAGTTTGTTTTCTGAAGATATTTTTGGATGCGGGCCTTATAAACTCAAAGAGTGGAAAAAAGGCGAATACATACTTCTTGAAAAAAATAATTATTATAATATGCCAAAACCAAAAATAGATGAGTTAAAATTTATTTTCAATTCTGATATTAATTTTTTAATAGGCATGTTAAACGAGGGTAATATAGATATTTTAAGCATACCATCTGATCTTGAGCTTATGAAAAGCATTGAAGAGAATAAAAATCTGGACCTGCTGGTACAACAGGGGATGCTTTTTGAGCACCTTGCTATTTGCCAGAAACCAAAGCAGTAAAATCAGGTCAAGGGTTTTATTAAAATAAATACTAATAAAATTAAATATCATTTGACATAATATTGCATTATTTTTAGAATATTAATGCACTTGGAACAGGCATATGTGTCGGAATGGCGGAATTGGTAGACGCGCAAGGTTGAGGGCCTTGTGAACGGTATAGTTCATGGGGGTTCAAGTCCCCCTTCCGACACCAGCAATATCCGGGCTCTTCACGGCTCTTCACCAACTGGCAACGGGTCTATTCATTAATTTCCAGCATGAATGTTATAATTAAATGATAAATCGAAAACCGCATTCTATTAGCATTAATCCATATAAATAATATATAATTATTTTTAATACAATTTCATTAGGCAAAACCTTAAATGGTAAAAGTATCAAAAAAAATTTTTAATGCCATATTTTTACTTCTTATACTTTTTATCTTCATATCTATTAGCGGATGTTCCGGCACTTACTCAAATGCATCGGACAGCACTCAATCTTCAATCTCAAAAGAACAGGTAACACCTGTTGATCCAGCCAGTAATAATGAAAATAACCAGGAAGGCGTTCCTCTTCCACCTGATGAGGTTAATGGTATATGTATTGTTGGTGACCATGCATTTGCCGCTGATTATATGAAAGGTCTTTCGGTCTATGATATTTCTAAAAGATTAAATCCAGTAAAAATTTCAGAACTTGATCTTCCTGGAGATGGCATGGATGTTTATGTGCAGGATAAATATGCCTATGTTGCATGCGGATATGAAGGATTGTATATAATCGATATATCTGATATTGAAAACATGAAGGTGGTTTCAACCCTTAAACAGGATGATATCTCGTCTGCATATGCAACAAGGCTGCAGGTACAAGACGGCTTGTTATTTATGGCCGATGGTTCGGGGGGATTTAAGATTATAGATATAAGCATACCTGAAAGTCCTGTACTGGTAAGCAGGTTTGGTTCGACTTACCAGGGCTCCATAGATGATGTTTATATTGAGGGAAATACAGCTTTTCTTGCAGACTACAGGGCAGGTTTTATAGTGGTCGATATATCAGACCCGGGCAATCCCAGGCTGGTTTCTGAGACCAGAACGACCGGTATGGCAAGAGGATTATGCAGCGTAAAAAGGGGGCAGGGAGATACTCCATATATATTAGTTGCTGACCATAAAAACATGCAGATAATAGATGCTTCTGATGTCTCAAAGCCAGTCATTGCTGGTACTTATGGGAATCTGAAAAGCGCAGTCAGCATTGCTTATGCTGGCAACCTGGCCTTTGTAGCAGATTTTCATCTTGGACTTGTCCGTCTTGACATAACAGAGATTACAAAACCGGTGCTTATAAATATTTTTGACACTGGAAAAACTAATGATGTCTGTGTATATGAAGATTATGTTTATGCTGTGGGAGAAAAAGGAATTTCTGTTTTTGCTATTGAATAATTTGAAAAAGCTTTATCCAATACTTTTAGAAAATTAAACTTGAAAAAATAATATTTTAATAATTAATATACGTTTATTTTATTATCTTGGAAGTTAAAAGGAGGCATGAGATGACAGCAATAATTAAACTCGAAAGAATTGGTCCAAGCTATACCCAGAAGCTTCTGGCAGCAAGGATAAAAACAAGAGAGGCGCTTTTAAAGAAAGGTGCAACTCCTAAAGGGAGAAAGGAAATAGAAGAAAAGACCGGCATAGCCCACAGCCTTATCCTGAAATGGGTCAATTTTGCTGACCTTTACAGGATAAAAGGGGTTGCAGAGGAATATTCTGAGCTTCTTGAAGCTGCAGGAGTTGATACAGTTGTTGAACTTGCACAGCGTAAAGCTGAAAATCTTTACGACAAGATTATTGAAGTCAATAATTCAAAAAAACTTGTAAGAAGGCCACCCGCACAGTCAATGGTAAAAGACTGGATAGAGCAGGCAAAAAAACTTGACAGGGTTGTTCAGTACTGAGTTCTTTTTTGCATTATCAGTAATATAAGGATAAGCAGATTTATTTACTTGCATTTTATAACGGAAGGAAATGATGGAGTTTATAGAAATTGCAAAAACAGATGACATTGCAGATGGCAGCATGAAGGCATATAAATTAAAGGAAAAAGATATTCTTCTGGTAAAATATACCGGTTCCTTTTATGCGATAGGTGCAAAGTGCACACATCTTAAAGGTGACCTGTCAAAAGGCAGACTTGAGGGAAAAATAGTCACATGTCCCCTTCATGGCTCAAAGTTTGATGTGACAACAGGGGAGTGCATATCGGGTCCGAAAATAGGTTTCTTAAAGCTCAAGGCAGCAAATGAGCCTGTGTATCCGGTTAAAATTGAAGGTGGCAGCATAATGGTAGGGATATAGGCTTATATCCTGCTTTTTATATCATAAAGGAAGCCGCCCTTCATTCCCTCAAGTGTGTGGCTGGCCACAAGCGCTCTTGGATCAATTTCATAGGCAAGGGACTGAAGTTTTGCAAGGTCACTTTTTTTGCATATTATATTGAGTATATTGATATCTCCATCTTTGCCTGTTCCATGGTAACATGTAAGGCCGAAACCGTTTAATCTTAATATGTGCTCTATTTTGTCACTGTGTTTCTTGGAAATTATATTTACGCTTAATATTTCTTTTGTTATTTTTTCTGATATTGTCATTCCGACCAGCAGGCCAAGGGAAAAACCTGCGCCATATGCAAGTATATGGTAAACATTAATACCCTGCTTTACGGCATTTGAAATGACTGTTATAGAAATCGTAAGGGCAATAACAGCTTCAAAAAACCCTATTATCATTGCCAGGGATTTTTTGCCTCTTACCATTATAATAGTTCTTATAGTCCCAACTAAAACCTGGACCATTATGGCTGCAAAAATTATTATTGCCCATATTGCTGTGTTTAAATACATATTACATCTGTTCCTTCTTATTTATAACCTGCAATATAATACACTCATAAAATAAAAAAACAATAAAAAAAATAATAAAAATAAAAAAACCCTAAATCAATGGCGGACATTAATATTTTTGGTATTATTAATTATATGCACTGTTTTTTAATTGCTATGAATTGCAAAAAACTTAAAATAAAACAATAGAGACAAATAAAACCGGGGTCTTATATGAAAGAAGCATATCTATATAAAAAGCTTGATAAACAAAAAATAAGGTGTGACCTCTGCAACCACAGATGTGTTGTAAGGAATGGAGATAAGGGAATCTGCGGCGTGCGGGAAAACAGGAGTGGTGTCCTTTATTCAATGGTGTATGACAAGGTCATATCTGAGAATATAGACCCGATTGAAAAAAAACCGCTCTTTCATTTTTTTCCTGGCTCGCTTTCTCTATCGATTGCCACACCAGGATGTAATTTCAAATGTTTTTTCTGCCAGAACTGGCAGATATCGCAAATGCCCTGCGACTCGGGTTCAATTGAAGGCAGGGAAATACCGCCGGAAAAAATTGTAAAGGATGCATTAAACCACAATTGCCGCAGCATATCTTATACATATACTGAACCGACTATCTACTTTGAGCTTGCATATGATACAGCAAGACTTGCAAGCGAAAATAATATAAAGAACGTATTCGTTACAAACGGTTTCATGACTGAAGAATGCCTTGAAATGATAAGCCCTTACCTTGATGCTGCAAATGTCGACCTGAAAGGTTTTTCAGAAACCTTCTACAGGGAAAAAGTTGGAGGAAAGCTGGCTCCTGTATTAAAAAATATAAAGAAAATGCATGAACTTGGCATATGGATTGAAGTAACAACATTGCTTATACCGGGGTTAAATGATTCTGATACAGATATAGGAGGCATAGCAGGGTTTTTAAAAAGTATAAGTGATTCTATCCCATGGCACATCAGCGCATATTATCCCCAGTACAAATCAGCAATAAATGCCACAAACCCGCAAAGCATTGCAGGCGCCATAGAAACCGGGAAAAAAGCGGGCCTTAAATATGTTTATGGGGGAAATATAGCATACAGCAACTTCGAGGATACTTTTTGCAGCAGTTGCGGCCTTAAAGGTATTAAAAGGTCTGGTTTTTCAATAATAGATAATAATATTGAAAATGGTGCGTGCAGCCAATGCGGCCGTACAATAGAAGGGGTCTGGCAGTAGAATAAATGGGTGATGAAATACTCGCAACAATTGCAGGCGCAGGAGTAGTCGGGTGCGCAATAGCATATGAGCTCTCCATGGTTTTAAACGGCAATATTGTTGTTGTTGAAAGAAATAATTCGGTAAAAGGAGAGAACCAGTCCTCAAGGAACTCGGGGGTCATCCATGCAGGAATATTTTATGATAAAAGCTTTGGCCCTTTAAAGAGCAGGTTTTGCGTAGAGGGCAACAGGATGCTTTATGAATTTTGTGAAAAAAACAAAGTCCCTTACAAAAAGTGCGGCAAGCTTGTAGTTGCAACCAGCAAGCTTGAAGAGGAATACCTGGAAGATGTCATAAGGATAGCTCATGAAAATGGAGTTGAAACAATAAAAATCCTTGATAAAAAACAGGTAAAAGTAATCGAGCCAAATATTAATGCAGTATCAGCCATACATGTCCCGGGTTCCGGTATTGTCGAGCCCACAGGGCTCGTTGAGGCTTTTTATGAGCTGGCTGAAGATAATGGTGTTATCTTCCTGACATCAAATGAAGTAAAAGCAATTAGTCCAGATAAAAAAGACGGATTTGAAGTTGAAATAAGTTCCGGCAATGAAAATGAGAGATTCAAGACAAGAATATTTATTAATAGTGCCGGGCTGTACTCTGATGATGTCGCTAAAATGCTGAACCCGGGTTCAATTTATAATATGGAGCCTGTAAAGGGTGAAGCCTCAAAATTTTTCCCTTCAAGGCACAGCGATATAAATCTTAACGGGGCAAGTATTTATCCCGTACCGTTCGGTTACCTGCCCGACGGTGAAAGGTTAAATGTGCCTTTTAAAGAGTTCCTGTCACTTTTCAAGCAGCATAAGGTCACAAAATCAGTAGGTGTCCATATCTCTCCGACTTTTGATACTGCAGGCACTTTCATGATAGGGCCCGCATACTCAAAACCCGAAAACAGGCAGGATTACAAGCCATCAAGAAGAGAGGAATATTTCCTTGAAAAGGTACTGCCTTTTCTGCCTGGAATACAAGCCGACGATGTCAGCCTGTACCAGGTGGGCATCAGGGCAAAACTTAAGGACCATTATGATTTTGTGATAGAAAAAGACAGGTATTATCCTGCTTTTATAAATCTTATTGGCATAGACTCACCAGGGTTGACCTCATCACCTGCCATTGCAAAATATGTCAGTAGTATTGCCAGGGACATACTCAGATAAAACAGAAAATAAATTCTTCAACGAAACAGGTTCAATTTTGGTATAATTTATTCTATAATAAGCATTCATCTTTTTATGGCGGCATAGCCAAGTGGTAAGGCAGAGGTCTGCAAAACCTTTATCTCCGGTTCGAATCCGGATGCCGCCTCCAGCAAAGGAGCATTACCTTGAGAAAAACCAGAATAATTTGCACAATCGGCCCTTCAAGCAATGAGGCGGATATTTTAGAGCAGTTGGTGCTTGGCGGAATGGATATTGCAAGAATCAATACTTCCCACAGCTCCAGGGAAGATACCGTAAACAAAATTGAACTTGTAAGGAGCATAGCAAAAAAGCATAACCTCAATACTGCAATAATGCTTGACCTTCAGGGGCCAAAAATACGTGTCGGAAAACTTGAAAAAGATATTTTGCTGGATGACGGCCAGGATGTCATATTTTCTGTCTCGGGGCAAAATAAAAGTGGACCATTAACGGTAAATGTGGAATATAAATACTTTCTTGAGGATATTAAAGAAGGCTGCAGGATTTTTATAGATGACGGGCTCATAGAATTAGCTGTAATCAGCATTGATAAAAAAACCGGTATTGCAAAAGCAAAGGTTATAAGGGGCGGCACACTTAAATCAAAAAAAGGTATAAATCTTCCCGGGATAACAGTAAGTGTAAATTCAATTACTGAAAAAGATCTTGAATTCCTGGATCTGGGAATTGAAAATAATGTTGATTTTGTGGCGCAATCGTTTGTCAGGAACTCACAGGATATCAGGCAGATAAAGGATGTAATCAGCAAATGCAGGAGCCATATTATGGTGATTGCAAAAATAGAAAAGCACGAAGCTGTCGCTGATTTTGATAATATACTGAAGCATTCTGACGCTATTATGATAGCAAGGGGAGACCTGGGAATAGAGATTCCTGAAGAAGACGTCCCGAATATTCAGAAAGAGATAATAAGAAAATCAAATATTGCAGGCAAACCGGTTATTACTGCTACACAAATGCTTGACTCCATGATAAGAAACCCAAGGCCGACCCGGGCAGAGGTAAGTGATGTTGCGAATGCCATATTTGATGGTTCAGATGCCCTTATGCTTTCAGGTGAAACAGCTGCAGGTGCATTTCCTGTGCGGTCCCTGCAGATGATGGTAAGAATAATTAACAGGGCAGAAGAAAACCTTGACTACAGTGAGATAATGAGGAAAAAGTTTATCCAGAAACAGCATTCTATTACAGAAGCAATAAGTTTTGCTGCCTGCGAAATGGCAAATGTCCTGGGCGCCAATGCAATCATTACCGCGACACAATCCGGAAGCACTGCAAGGCATGTCTCAAAAAACAGGCCGGCTTGCATGATAATAGGCGCAAGCTCCCATGAGCATGTAATAAGGCAGCTTATGCTCAGCTGGGGAGTCGTCCCCGTGCGCACAGAATTTACTCACAATGTCGATTCTATGTTAAACGATACGGTAGAGGTAAGTAAAAAAGCGGGATATATAAAAGAAGGTGAAAAAGTGGTAATCACCGGTGGCATATTAAGCAGCAGGCCGGGAAGCACCAATTTTATCACTGTCCGTGAAGTAGAATGACTGCCATAACACAAATAACTATCTTTTCAGTACAGGTCATTTCTCAAATGTTTTAAAAGCGGAAGCTCCTGCCTGGTTTTATATATTAAGCCCATATCTATTTCTGCTGTTACAATTTCTTCATCTGTACCTGCCTGCGCTATTATTCTGCCCCAGGGATCAGCAATAAGCGAGTGCCCGTAAGCTGTATATACAGAATCTGCAGATTCATCCCTGGCGGGCGAGACTGCAATGAAATACACCTGGTTGTCAAGAGCGCGGGACCTTGAGATCAAATGCCAGTGTGCCGGGCCAGTGGTCATATTAAATGCAGCAGGCACAATTATAATCTCGGCGCCCTGGCGCACCATTTTCCTTGTAAGTTCAGGGAATCGCATATCATAACAGATCTGGATGCCGGCATTAAAAAACCCTGTGGGAATAATAGTGATATCTTTTCCCGAAGTTATTGTTTCAGATTCTTTAAAAGAAATACCGTCTTTGATGTCAACATCAAAAAGATGTATCTTCCTGTGCCTCCCCAAAAGTAAACCATTGTGGTCAAAAGAAAAACAGGAATTAAAAATATTGCCATTGTCTATTTCCGGAATAGAGCCCCCTATGATGCAAACCGAATATTTCTTTGCAAGCCCCGCAAGCAATAATGTGGTCTTCCCGGGGTAGCTTTCAGCATATGATTTGAAAAACCTGTTGTTATAAGGGCAATTAAACATCTCAGGCAGCACAATAATATCTGCTCCCTTAACAGCGCTGCCTGATATCATTTCTTCAGCTTTAGCAAGGTTTTTATCCTTGTCTGCAGAGACTTTTACCTGGCAGAGTGCAATTTTCGGGCTTTTTGTATCAGGTTTTACATAGTCCATATTAGTAATTATTAACATAAATCCAAAAATTTTGCATTATTAATATAATTAAGAGTATAATTATTGATAATTAATATATTAAAACTTTATAAAAATAATTAT
>Ga0208828_1000177_pt1 | contig 29203 bp, 26 predicted proteins | sample Kivu_160m_FD_185487 | JGI IMG/M metagenome (GOLD analysis project Ga0208828, IMG submission 185487) | Freshwater microbial communities from Lake Kivu, Western Province, Rwanda to study Microbial Dark Matter (Phase II) - Kivu_160m (SPAdes)... | ecosystem: Environmental > Aquatic > Freshwater >... | reverse complement strand
AGGCAGAAAGCGGGATAAGTATCCCAGCATAAATATATTTAATATGCGGACGTCGCCCAGGGCCGCCGCCTGATCTGTGCCGTTGATAAGATATACGGCTTGCGTTACACGGCGAAACGATCCCAGTATGGCCTCGTCTTCCGGATATACCTGCGTGCCGAGAGATATTGAGAGCGGGGGAATGGCCAGGTTGTTGATGATCACGGTGCCGCCCGGCCTCAAATAGCCGACCCACCTGGCTGCCTCCAGCTTCTCGAATGCTAAAAGTATATCGGCTTCGCAGGTATTTATCAGGGGCGACCAGACTTTTTGCCCGATGCGCAGATGGCTGGTCACACTCCCTCCCCGCTGCGCCATACCCAGGGTGTCGGTCTTTTTGACATCCATGCCGATATCCAGTGCGACATCGCCCAGTATATCGCTGGCTAGTATGATGCCCTGACCCCCCACCCCCACCATCAGCACGTCCTGTTTGACCTGGCTCTTCATTATGCCGCCTTGCCTTCCGGGCCGATGGCCTTTTTCGGACAGATCTGCTGGCAGATGCCGCAGGAGTCTCCCATACAGGTACCGGCCTCGATGTAAATCCTGCCGTCCCTTTTCTGGATGGCCGGGCAGCCGATCATCAGGCATACACCGCAGTCGTTGCATACATCCTGATCGACACGGCGCTTGTTCTTGCGTACCTTATTGGTGACCGCGCACTGGCCCCGTACAATGACCACGGACAGCTGCTCGCTATCAAGAGCCGACCTGATAGCGGCCCTCACCGATTTGATATCGAAGGAATTCACGATCTGTAAATTCTTTACTCCGGCGCCCTCGACAATCCTGGAGATATCGACCTTCTGTGTAGATATGCCCTGCGCCGACTTGCCCGAGCCGGGATGGTCCTGGTGGCCGGTCATGGCTGTGGTGCCGTTGTCTAGTATTATCACGGTGATCCTGGCATCGTTATAGACGGCATCTATGATGCCGGTGATGCCCGAGTGCATGAAGGTTGAGTCGCCGATAACCGCGGCCACTTTGCTGCTGACTCCAGCCTTGACCAGGCCGATGGCCTGTCCTATGCTCGCCCCCATGCAGGCGGTGGTGTCCATGGCTCGTAGTGGGGGATAGGTGGCAAGGGTATAGCAGCCGATATCGCCGGTGATGATCAGGCCGGATTCCTTCTCGGACCTGCCTCTGGCATCGAGCGCCTTTGATCTCTTTCCGATCGTGCTTAGCACAAAAAAAGCGCCGGCATGCGGGCAGCCGGCGCAGAGCAGGGGCGGTCGTCCCGGCAGGTTGCCGGCGGCCGCCGCTTCAACTGCCTCAGCAGGGGGAATGATCTCCGCCTTGACGGCCGCATGGCGTATGGCGCCGGTGTTCAACTCACCATGTCGCGGGATATGTTGTTTTCCTTCGACCTTGATGCCCATTGCCTTGATGTTTTCTTCCAGGAAGGGGTCCAGCTCTTCGACGACGAACAGTTTGTTAACTTTTCCGGCGAAGCGTTTAATCAGTTTGGTAGGTAGAGGGTAAATCAATCCGAGTTTTAGGAATGAAGCGCCGGGGAAGACTTCCCTGGCATATTCATAGCTAACGCCGCTCGACACGATGCCCGTGCGGCTGTCTCCCTCGATAATAATGTTGAGCGGGGTTACCTCGGCCAGCTCGGTGAGATCTTCCATGCGACTGTGCATATGCGGCACCCTCAGACGCGCGTGTCCGGGCAGCATCACATACTTCTCCACGTGGTGGTGAAAAAACTTATTCCTCTCCGCCCTCAGCGCGCCCATATCCACCTCGACCACTGATTTGGAATGCGCAACCCTGGTGGTTATCCTGAAAAGAACAGGGGTATCGAATTTCTCGCTGATTTCATATGCTGCGGCCATGAAATCGTATGCTTCCTGGCTGTCGGCGGGCTCGATCATAGGCACCCTTCCCAGCCGGGCAAAGTGCCGGTTGTCCTGTTCACCCTGGGAGCTGTGTATGCCGGGATCATCTGCGGAAACCACTACCAGGCCGCCGTGCACGCCCGTCGTCGCCGCGGCCATGAAGGGATCGGCCGCCACATTCAATCCCACGTGTTTCATGGAGACCAGCGTCCTCACTCCGGCGTAGGAGGCGCCCAAACCCACCTCCATGGCGACCTTCTCGTTGGTGGACCACTCGGCATAAAGGTCCTTGAACGCCGCCATGTTCTCGAGGATCTCCGTGCTGGGCGTTCCCGGATAGGCTGTGGCCACCCTCACCCCGGCGTGGTAGGCGCCCAGGGCGATAGCCTCGTTGCCCGATAATAGTTTACGGCTCTTGCTCATGGCGTATGCGGATAAATTTAAATTTGAAGCCTAATTATAATAGCAGCAGGCGGGTAAGTTCAATCCTGTGCGGCAGGGTCAGAACACCGGAGGCTTCTTTTTAAGCGTCTCGATCAGCTTGTCCAGTGGTATCGCTGCCAGCGTCAGGCTCTGAAGGCCTCCCGCAGAGAGATGAATGGCCAACTCGGCCGCCTTTTCATTGTTGGGCGCATCGATAATATGCACAAAATCATACTGCCCCAGCAGGGCATACTGGGCCAGTATTTTGACGCCCATATATTCGACTTCCTTATTTAATTCCTTCAGCTTTTCAGGGTATTCCTCGATCGCCTTTCTGCCGTCGCCGGTCAGGGTTGAGAGCATCAAATATATGGCCATAACTACCTCCAAGCAAATAATTAAGCGGTTGCCTGCCTAATACAGGAGATTGCATATACTGATATCAGGGCACACCCATTTTATCACTTAACGCTTTTATGGACGTAATCAAGTACACAGGGAAGACTACATTGAATAGGCGGTTGCACCGGGACTTGACAGGTTTGCGGCTATTCATAGTAATATAATATACTGTTTGGGACCTGCCGTCGTGGCAGGCGGTGAACAAATATAAACGTAGATGCACGCTAACAAATATATCTACCGATAGTGGCTCTGGATAAGCTGCCGGATCTTCCCGGCGGCGCTGGAGTCACGAATCCAACCCCGGCTGATCCCTTAATCACGGTTGTCCCCGTATTATTAATCTTAGTGGAGGTATATCTATGAAAAGGAAGGTGTTTATTCAGACATTAGTGGCAGCGCTGCTGATAGTTGCTCTGGCAGCATCATGCGGCCCGGCGCCCGCGGCGCCTTCGGAGAATACATCGGCCGCAGCGGCGGTCACCGACAACAAAACCTATGAATTTACCTACAGCGTTTTCTTCCCTCCGGTGCACAAGAACTCCATCCTGGCCCAGAAATTCGCCGATGAGGTCAACGCGCGCACCAATGGCAGGGTCAAGATCACGGTATTCACGGGCGGCACCCTGACCAAAGCGCCGCAGGTATATGACGGCGTTGTCAACGGCCTCTCGGATATGGGGATGTCGGTTGTCTCATACACCATGGGGCGCTTCCCGGCCGCCGAGATGGTGGAATTGCCGCACGGTTACCTCAACGGGTATGTATCGACAAAGGTGGCCAACGATTTTTATAACGAGTTCAAACCGAAGGAATTCGACGACGTTCACGTGCTTTACTTCCATGCCCATGGCCCCAGCGTTATTTTCTCAGTTAAAAAGCCTGTCAGACAGATCGAGGACCTGAAGGGCATGGTGATCAGGTCGACCGGCGTCGGCGCCAGCATTATCCAGGCGCTGGGAGGTAAGGGATACGGCGCGGCCCAGAACGAAGCCTACGAGCTTATGTCCAAGGGCACGATCGACGGCAGCTACACCCCCCGCGAGACTTTAGAGGGATGGAAGCAGGCCGAGATCGTGAAATACGTCACGGAGTGCCCGGAAGTGGGCAGCACCGCCAATATGTTTGTAGTCATCAATAAGGCCAAGTGGGACAGCCTTCCCCCGGATATCCAGAAGGTGTTCACGGACGTCAGCAACGAATGGATCGAGAAGCATGCCAAGACCTGGACCTGGTATGACATCTCCGGGCTGCAGTTCTTCAAGACCTTCGAAGGCCGTGAGGTGATCGAGCTGTCTCCTGAAGAGGCGGCCAAGTGGGTAAAGGCCACGCAGTCGCTCAAGGATAAATACATTACAGAAAGGGACGCCAAAGGCCTGCCAGCAGAGCAGTATGAGAAATACCTGATGGAGAGGGCCGAATACTGGGCAGGCAAAACCCCCACTGATCAGGAATGCATAGACTTCGTCAGCTCCGAGTTCGCAAAATAACGTAACCATCACCAACAACGGATCGTACGGGTGGCAGTGCAGAATCATGCCTGCCACCCATACTGATGTAGATTAAGATGTTCGACAAATTCGAGAAGGCAGTAACCGGCATTGCGGGATGGCTTAACTGGGTGGCCTGCGCCAGCCTGGCTCTGATGGTCACGCTGGTCGTCGCCGACATCTGCGGGAACAAGTTTTTCAAGGTGCCTCTCCCGGGCGGCATCGAGCTGGTCAGCCTGCTCAGCGTCGCGGCGATTGCGTTTGCCATCGCACAGACCCAGGTGGCCCACGGGCATATCGAGGTCGAGATGCTGGTAAGGAAATTGCCGCGCACAGCGCAGAAGGTCATCGCCGCTTTCGTGCATTGTATGGGTATCTGCCTTTTCATCATCCTGGCCTGGCAGAGCTACACCTACGGTTTGGCTCTTCAATCAAGCGGCGAAGTATCTATGACGATGCGTATACCTTATTACCCCTTTGTCTGGGCATTGGGATTATGCAGTCTGGCGGTTGTGCTGGTGCTCATTATGCAGATGATCAAGATGCTGAGGAACATGAAATAATATGGACAACATAACGCTCGGTATAGCCGGCGTGGTCGTCCTGATAATCATCTTCCTGCTGCGTATGCCGGTAGGATTTGCCATGGCCTTCGTCGGGCTAATCGGGTTCAGTATAGTTGTTACACCTGCAGCAGGCATGAACCTCCTTGCCCGCGACTTTTTCGATATTTTCTCATCGTATTCGCTGACCGTAATACCCATGTTCACGCTGATGGGTTGTATCGCCTCCGAATCAGGCATGAGCCGGCGCCTTTACGATGCAGGCTACGTGCTGTTCAGCAAGTTCCCCGGCGGGCTGGCCCTGGCCACGGTTATCGGCTGCGCCGGTTTCGCCGCCATCAACGGTTCGACCAGCGCCACCGCCGCCGCCATGGGCAAGGTCTGCATCCCCGAGATGAAACGCTACAACTATAAAAGTTCAATGGCCACCGGGATTGTGGCTGCAGCGGGCACTCTGGGCATCATGATACCGCCCAGCACCATCTTTATCGTCTATGGCATACTCACCGAGCAGTCCATCGGCAAACTGTTTATGGCCGGTATTTTCCCCGGTCTTCTCATCGCCGCCCTGCTGATGGTCACCGTTGCTATCATCTGCATGCGCAATCCGAAGCTGGCGCCCGCAGGCGAAGCGTCCACTTTCAAGGAGAAAATGGAGGCGCTGACCGGCATCATCGAGATGCTCTTCCTCTTCTGCTTCGTGATACTCGGCCTCTTCTTCGGCTGGTTCAGCCCAACTCAGGCAGGCGCCGCGGGTGTGGGTGGAGCCATTCTCATCGGATTGATAACCAGGACGCTTACCTGGGCGGGTTTTGTCAACGCACTAAAGGACAGCGTGCGTGTCACCTGCTTTGTCATGATCATCGTGGCAGGGGCCACCGTTTTCGGGCATTTCATCGCCATAACCACCATACCAATGATGCTGTCAGGATGGGTCGGGTCCCTGCCCATACCGGCCGTAGCTGTTATGGGCATTATCATAATCATTTATATGATAGGCGGCTGCTTCATGGATTCGCTGGCCCTCATCACGCTCACCATACCCATCTTCTATCCCGTGGTGCTGGCGATGGGCTTCGACCCCATCTGGTTCGGGGTGATCATCGTGCTGGTGACTGAGATCGGTGTTATCACACCGCCCGTGGGCCTGAATGTATATGTCATCAAGGGGATAGCTCCTGATGTGCCGCTCGAGACTATTTTCAAGGGTATATTGCCTTTTCTGGCCGCTCTGGCCGTTGCTGCGGCCATACTACTGGCGTTTCCGCAGATTGCAACATTCCTGCCCGGTCTGGCAACATATTAGTTAGGCTGCCCGTGTTACTGTGAGGTGATGAGTTGATGGTTACGATACCAGAGATGCTGTCCCGAAATGCCAGGATGTACCCGGACGACTGCGCGCTGGTCGAGCTCAAGCCCAGCCTGAAGTATCGTCGGGAGATGACGTGGAGACAGATGGATGAAGAGGCCAACCGCGTTGCCAACGCCCTGATCGAAATGGGTGTCAAGAGGAGCGACCGCGTCATCATGTGGATGATGAATTCAATTGATTGGTTAATTGTCTATTTCGGTATATTAAGAAGCGGGGCGTGGGTTGTGCCGCTCAATTTCAGGTTTACCGCCGGGGACTTCCTCTATTGCACGGAGATATCAGGGGCAAGATACATGATCATAGGCGAGGAGTTTATTGAGAGGGTCGATAATGTTAAAAATCAGTTCAGCGGGGTGGAGGGTATACTTGCCTTCGGTGAGAGAATGCCGGGATATATGGCTGCGTACCATAGCTGGATTAACCGGCGTCCCACCTCATGTCCGCGCGTTGACATAAGCCGTGACGAAGCCTGCAGCCTGTATTTCACTTCGGGCACGACGGGCACCCCCAAGCCCATACTTCTGACACACGATAACCTGAGGTGCGCCGCTGTGACCGAATATGCCCATCATCGGCAGGAGAAGTCCGACAATTTCGTGCTTATTCCACCGCTGTATCATACCGGGTCAAAGATGCATTGGTTCGGCAGCCTGATCACCGGGGGCAGGGCGACCCTGCTGGGAGAGGTCAATCCGCACAATATACTGGAGACCGTTCACAGGGAACGGGGAACAATTGTCTGGCTGCTGGTACCCTGGGCCCATGACATACTGGTGGCGCTGGAAGACGGCCGGATTAAAAAAGAGGATTACGACCTGAGTTGCTGGCGTCTGATGCACATCGGGGCGCAGCCCGTGCCCCCTTCGCTGATCAAACGCTGGATGGCGGCTTTTCCGGGCATGCAATACGATACGAATTACGGTTTGAGCGAGGCCAGCGGACCGGGATGCGTGCACCTTGGCGTGGAAAACGTCCATAAGGTGGGGGCGATCGGCAAAGCGGGATTCAACTGGGAGACTAAAATCATCGCTGAAAACGGCGAAATGCTGGGGGCAGGGAAGATAGGAGAACTGCTTGTGAGGGGCGAGGGTGTGATGAAAGAGTACTATAAAAATCCCGAGAAGACAGCCGAGGCGCTGCGAGACGGCTGGCTCTATACGGGTGATATGGCCAATATGGACGAAGATGGGTTCATCTTCCTGGTCGACAGGAAAAAGGACGTTATCATCACGGGTGGGGAGAACATCTTCCCGGTTGAAATTGAGGATGCTATCCATAACCTGGATTCGGTGAACGATGTAGCCGTCATAGGGATTCCGGATCAAAGGTTGGGCGAGATCGCAATTGCCATCGTTGACCGCAAGCCGGGAGCAAGCGTCAGTGAAGAGGAGATCATCCAATACTGCATGAACAACCTGGCAAAGCACAAGGTGCCCAGGAAAGTGGTTTTCGGCAAAGTCCCCAGGAATCCTACCGGCAAGATCGAGAAACCCGGATTGCGCGAAAAATATAAACCTCTTAACAGCGCAGACTGATTATTATTCCGCTGCTCTATCCTTCCTGTTCAGGCCTATCCGTCCGGCGCCGGACTTTGTGCAGAATAAACGTATTAAGATATAATTTTACCTCCGGGAGGGTATTTTGCTAAAAACTCATAGTTGCGGACAGTTACGCGCCGCCAATACAGGGGAACAGGTGACTCTGGCAGGCTGGGTGCACAGGCGCAGGGACCACGGGGGGTTGATCTTTATCGATCTGCGCGATCGTGACGGCATTACCCAGGTGGTCTTCAATCCGGAATTCGCGCCTGATATCCACGCTATGGCAAACGGGCTGCGCAACGAGTATGTAATTCAGGTTGTGGGAAAGGTGGAACCCAGGCTGAAGGGAGCGGAGAATCTCAAGTTGCCTACCGGTGCGATAGAAGTACTGGCCGACAGGCTGAAGATACTCAACACATCCAAAACACCACCGTTTTACATAAATGAAGAGGTGGACGTGGACGAATCCCTTCTGCTGAGATATCGCTACCTGCACCTGAGGCGGACGGGCATGCGCGATAACCTGCTCCTGCGGCACCGCGTCATCAAGTATATGCGGGACTTTCTCGATGCAAAGGGCTTCGTGGAAGTTGAGACTCCCATCATGATCAAGAGCACGCCGGAGGGCGCCAGAGATTACGTGGTGCCCAGCCGCATCCACGCCGGCAAGTTTTACGCCCTGCCGCAATCCCCGCAGCAACTGAAGCAGCTTCTCATGGTGGCGGGCATCGAAAAGTACTATCAGGTGGCACGTTGCTTCCGCGATGAGGATACACGGGCCGACAGGCAGCCCGAGTTTACTCAGCTCGATCTGGAGATGAGCTTTGTCGATGAAGAAGACATCTTAGTATTGCTGGAGGATATGTTCACCGGTCTGGTGGAGAGCGTGACGCCGGAGATGCGCCTGGTTAAGCCATTCCCCAGGATGTCCTACGCCGAAGTGCTCGACAGGTACGGCACCGATAAACCCGATATACGTTTCGGGCTGGAGCTCAAGGATATCTCGGACATAGTGGCGTCCAGCCCGTTTATTGTGTTTAAGTCAGCCATCCAGGAAGGTGGCAAGGTGAGGGGCATATGCCTGCCCGGCTGCGCCGGCTATACCCATAAACAGGTAGAGGAGTTGACGGAGCTGGCCAAAGCATCGGGGGCGAAGGGATTGATTACTTTGGCATGGCTGCCCGGCGACCCGGTTGAGAGTACCGCAAACGCCAGCATCGAAAGGATCAAGTCTGTGGCAGCCAAACACCTGGACATCAGCCAGCTCAGGCAGATACTGAGCAATTTCGAGGCCCGACCCGGCGACCTGGTGCTGTTAGCAGCTGGAGAGCCGGCCACGGTGAATAAGGTGCTGGACGAACTGAGGCGCGAGATGGGCAGGCGGCTGGACCTGTGCGATCCAAATCTGATGGCCTTTGTTTTTATCACGGATTTCCCGCTCTTCGATTGGAGCAGCGAGAGGAAGATGTGGGATTCCATGCATCACCCCTTCACGGCGCCCTTCGACGAGGATATTTCACTGCTGGACACCGATCCCGCTAAGGTGCGCGCCCGCCACTATGACATCGTCTGCAACGGGTACGAGCTTTCCAGCGGAAGCATCAGGATACACAACCGCGCCATGCAGGAAAAGATCTTCCATATACTCGGGTACAACCAAGGAGAGATCGAGGCCCAGTTCGGCAGTTTCCTGGAGGCGCTGGAGTTCGGTGCGCCGCCGCACGGCGGCGTCGCACCCGGTATCGACCGCTTCGTTATGATGCTGACGCACAGCAAGAGCATCCGTGACGTCATCGCATTCCCCAAAAACCAGGCCGCCGTGGACCTGATGACGGATGCCCCGTCAGCCATATCGGAAGAGCAACTCAAGGAGTTGAACTTGAAAATAATCGAGCCACAGGTTTAAGCGGCATCTTTTTGAAGACCAATTTTGCAATGTTATAATAACTCAAGGTGAAAGGTTAATATGAAGACTACATCAGAAAAAATGGAGAACTGCCAGATCGCTTTAAACGTCGAGATGGAGGGGTCTGAAACAGAGAGATATATGGGCATCGCCCTCGAGCACCTGGCCAGGAGAGTTGTGCTGCCCGGCTTCAGAAAGGGCAAAGCGCCCGTCTCGCTGGTCGAGCAGCATATCGGCAAACAGGCGATTATGCAGGAAGCGCTGGAACACCTGGTGCCCGAGGCATACGAGGAAGCTTTGAAAAATGAGTCCATACTGGCCATCGACCAGCCCAGGATAGAGTTGGTGCAGCTCGACCCCATCGTATTCAAAGCAATCGTGCCGACAAAACCGGAGGTCACGCCCGGCAACTACCGCGACATCAGGATGGAGATGGGCAAAAAGGAGATCGGCGAGGATGACATCAACCAGGTTATCGAACAGCTGCAGATGCAGTTCGGCACCCTGGTGCCCGCAGAGAGGGCTGTCAGTTTCGGCGATATAGTCACTATTGATATCGAAGGCAAACGCGGCGAGGAGGCTATTTTATCGCGCAAAGATGCCGCATATGAGGTCAGCCAGGGCTCCAAGTATCCGGTGCCCGGCTTCGCCGAAAAGATCGCGGGCATGAGCAAGGATGAAGAGAAATCGTTTGATATAGACTTCTCCGATGACTACGAAATCAAGGAGATAGCAGGCAAAAAGTATTCATTCAGCGTCAAAGTCAAGGAAGTTAAAGAGAAAAGCCTTCCCGAGATCGACGACGAATTTGCCAAGAACGCCGGCAGCGAAAACCTGGCCGACCTGATGGAGAAGATTAAAATCGGTCTGCAGGCACGAGCCGACGACAGCCTGAAAAAAGAGTTTGAGCACAAGCTGATCACCGCGCTGATCGAGCAGAGCACCATAGATTTCCCTCCCGTGCTCGTAGAGAGGGAGGTCGATCATATAGTCAATGAAGAGGCCAGGAATTTCCCCGACGGAGTCAAGGGATTGGAGAATTACCTGATAAACGCCAAGAAGACGCTCGAACAACACCAGGAGGAACTCAAGCCGGCCGCCTCCGATCGCGTCAAGGCCTACCTGGTCACCAGCAAGATCGCCGAGCTCGAAGGCATAACGGTCAGCGATGAAGAAGTTGACCAGTCCATCGAGAAGATGGCCGCTGAAGATCCTAGCAGGGCAGATGATGTGAAGGCTCTCTTTAACCAGCCGCGGCCGCATGAATCGCTCAGGGATATGATGGTCGTCAACAAGGCTATGGATTTTCTGACCAAACTGGTCACGGGACAGGATACTAATATAAATACGGAGGTAACTGATGGAAAGGTCGCCACTTAACATAATACCTACAGTAATTGAGAGCAGCGCCAGGGGCGAGCGCTTCATGGACATTTATTCTCTATTGCTTAAAGAGAGGATCATTTTTCTTGGCACGCAGGTAGACGATCAGGTGGCAAATGTTATTGTCGCACAGCTGCTTTATCTGGCCAGGGAAGATCCCGAAAAGGACATCAGCTTATATATCCACTCGCCGGGAGGAGTTGTCACCGCAGGGTTGGCTATTTATGATACCATGCAGCTGATCCAGCCGGACGTCTCCACTATCTGTGTAGGGTCCGCTTACAGCATGGGCACGGTCCTGCTGTGCGCGGGCGCCAAGGGCAAGAGGTATGCACTGCCCAATTCCACCATACATATGCATCAGGGCCGGGCCGGAACACAGGGACAGATAACCGATATCAAAATCGCCGCTAAAGAGTTCGAGAGACTTGATGAACTGGTGGCCAAGATACTCTCCGACCACACCGGCCAGTCACTGGAAAAGATACGCCAGGATACCGACAGGGACATATATTTCGATACCAAACAGGCGGTGGAATACGGCCTGATCGATGATGTGCTCGCGCCTTCCACCAAAAAAGAGAAGAAATAATTAAATAGATATCTCCCTGTCTATCTCAGCGCTAAGCTCGTAGCCCGATAGGGGCTGTCTATTGCTGTCCAGCAGCTTTTTACGGCTGTCTATACTTATCTTGCCCTGGCTGAACGAACGTAGCGTGTGTATGATAAGCGGGGTCTCCCTGATAAAACCGCTCTGCCGTATCAATTTGAATAGAGCATTGTCCTCACCCTCGGATTTCTTAATCTCCTCCACGGACCTCTCCCCCACAAGATTCCAGAGTGCATCGAAACGATCTCCACTGATGGGATATCGGCAGAACGAGATCACCGGGCCCCTGTCCAGTTCAGGCGTGACCAGATGAATCATAACGCCCGACTCTGTAGCCCGCTCCTTTATCAGCTGCCAGATGACCTCCTGCCAGGTGCCCTTGGGGCCTGTGGGTAGTGCAGGATGCAGATTGATCATGTTGAATCTGCTGCACATCTCGTAACCCACAATCAGCATATAACCCGCCAGCAGGCATATGTCGACTCTGAAATCCGCCAGCCTGGCCATAACCTGCCGGTCGTACTCCAGCCGCCACCCGGGCAGTTCCTCCTCCTTGACGCCTACTTGCTGACGCACGCTGCGGGCGAATTTTTTTACCGAGGACGTAACCAGCGGGATGGAATATTGTTTGACCTGGGACAGGAAAGCATCTGTTTTCTCGGATTCGCCGGCCTCGCGGCTGCAAAAAACGAACTCAATGCGGGCATCCAGACCGCCGTTGCGGATTGCGGAGACCACAGTGTCCAGCAGTTTTTTAGAGCTGTCCCCCCGCGCCGTGGAAAACCACCCGATTTTCAACATCTTTCCGACTATTTATTAATATTTTTGTCCACCCGTGCGGTTACGCTCAGGAAGTGTATCAGCGGACTTGATTTCCTGCTGTGAATGGTGGCGTCCTTAAGGGAAGCCAAAAACTCCTGAGGGCTGTTGAAATCCTGCATTTCAACAATGGCGTAGCCTAATTCGGATGGACTGTGGGCATCGGACCCGGCGCTGATCAGCGTGCCGTGACGCCGGGCCAGGCTGAGCGCTCTTTTTTCGGTGCCGGGAAAAAGGCTGCGTGAATTGTATACTTCGATGATGTCCACGCTGTCCGCCAGCTTCTCCAAGACCTTCGTTTTGCGGAAGGCTGAGGGCCTGACCATGTCGTATGGATGGGGTATGCAGATCAGCCCGCCCTGGTCGCGAATACGCTTCACGGCCTCGTCCACTGGTATCTTGTCCGGTATATCTTCATGCAGGAACATGCCCATGATCTCGCCGTAAGGCGTGCGCACTTCTTCACAGATAATGATCTTGATGGGGGCCATCTTGCTCATCTCCCGGGCCCCCAGCGTGGTGCCGTGGTCGGCCACGCCGATGCAGTTTATACCTTTGGATTGGCAGGCTTCGATCAGCTGCTCATATGACATGTAGGAGTCAATCGAATGCCTTGTATGGACATGCAGGTCTGCCCTGATCACCAGATCAGACCCTCTCCAGGTACTGGCCGGTCCTGGTATCGACCCTTATGGTATCGCCGGTATTGAGGAAGAAGGGTACCTGTATGGTGATTCCCGTCTCCATTTTAGCGGGCTTTCCACCGGCGCTTGCCGTATTCCCTTTGAAGCCGGGGCCTGTCTCGGCGATCTTCAACTCCACCGAGATGGGCAGTTCCACACCGATGGGGACTCCCTTATGCATGAGCAATTCCATGTTCATATTCTCTTTGAGGTAGTTGGTGGTGTCGCCCATCAACCCTTTGTCCACGGCCATCTGCTCGTAGTTTTGGTTGTCCATGAAGTGATAGAGATTTCCGTCGTTGTAAAGGAATTGGACCTGCCGCCTCTCTAAAAAGGCCTTGGCGAATTTCTCGCTAGCCTGAAACGATTTTTCAACGATATGTCCTGCCTTGACGTCTCTCAGCCGTATCCTGATCTGTGCTGAGCCCCTGCCCATTTTGATATGCTGATAGTCCAGTACCTGATAAAGCTGCCCGTCAAGCACAATGGTAATACCCTTTTTAAGTTCGCCGGCGTCGATCATGATGTTAATCCTCCGTTTAAACGGGACTTTTTACCTGCGGCGGTAAGGGCCAGCGCTTTACCTCCGTCGATAGTGATGGTATCTTCTATCCTGACTCCGCCCCATCCAGGCAGGTAGATCCCGGGCTCTACAGTAAAAACCATTTTCTCCAACAGTATATCATCGGCGGTCGGTCCCAGGCGCGGCCATTCGTGGGCATCCAGGCCGATGCCATGACCCAGACCATGCCCGAAGCATTCCGCATATCCGGCCTTGTCAATCATATCACGGACCAGCTTATCTGCAGCACCGGTGCTCATGCCGTCTTTGATCAAAGCAATGGCGGTTGTCTGTGCGCCCAGCACCGTATTGTAGACTTTATTGAACTGATCATCCATTTTTCCGAGCACGTAGGTGCGTGTTATATCGCAGCAATAGCCGTTACACCTGGCCCCGAAATCAATAGTTATGGGTTCACCATCCTCAATAGGCCTGTCCGTCGGCCTGGCATGCGGCAGCGCTGAGTTCGGCCCTGAAGCCACGATTATCTCGAAAGGCAGCGGCTCGCTCCCTTCCTGCCGGATGCAGCTTTCGATCTGCCAGGCCAGCTGTTTCTCAGTTAAGCCGGACTTAATGGTCGGGACTATCTTCTCCAGGGACCTGTCCGCAATTGCGCAGGCCTTTTTAATGTTTACGATCTCTTCATCATCCTTGACAGCGCGCAGTTTTTCTACCATGCCCCTGACAGGTATGACCTGGAAACTGTCTTGGGCTGATTGGGCAGTCTTGCAGATGGCATGGTAGGTGGTAAGCGGGAGATGGTCGGATTCAACGCCGAGCTTGCTGATACCCATACCGGCCACCTGGCCGTCCAGCCAGTTGCCGATGTCTCCTTTTATATACAGGATTTCGAGATCGGGCGCCTGCTGCCGGGCCTGCTCCACATAGCGAAAATCAACCGCCAGGCTGGCTCTTTGATTTGATATGACCATCCAGCCCGCGCTTCCGACAAATCCTGAAAGGTAGCGCCTGTTGCTGGCGGAGCCGATGAGCGCGCCGTCTATCCCATGTGAGGTGAATGTGTCGCGCAATGAGGATAGTCGGTTCAAGCTGCTGCTCCTGATATCAATAAAGGCGGTTCAAGAAGGTGGTCATAATATCAGGCCTTCTTTTTACGTGCATGATAGGTTTTTCCCTGGCCGAAGATCTTTTTGGTTGTTTTACATTGAGGGTATTTGCTGCAGGCCAGGAATTTGCCATAGCGTCCGGTGCGTATGACCATGGCTTCGCCGCAGTTGGGACATTTCTCGTCCGACGGCTCGGGAGCAGGGCCGTGGTTGACCACCGCATTTTTCTTGCCCATACAGTTGGGGTAGTCTGAGCAGGCCCAGAATTTGCCGAAGCGGCTCGATTTCAGGACCATGTCCTTGCCGCATTCGGGGCACTTTTCCTCCGACTTGATCACCACCTTCTGCAGCTTTTCCTGCGCCCTTGTTAGATCGGTCTCGAAGGGGGTATAAAACGACTTTATCACCGATTGGCGGTCCATTGTGCCCTTGGCGATCTCGTCCAGGTCAGTCTCCATCCTGGCCGTAAAATTGAAATCGATGATATTGGGGAAATTGCTCACCAGCAGGTCATTGACAATGATGCCGATCTCCTCCGGCCGCAGTTTGCCGGCATCCTTGTATACATATTCTCTGTCCAGGATGGTGGAGATAATCGGCGCGTATGTGCTGGGTCTGCCTATGCCCTTTTGTTCCAGCGCTTTGATCAGCGTGGCCTCGGTATAACGCGGGGGTGGCTGTGTGAAGAACTGCTCGGGGAACAGGTCGATCAGGTTGAGTGGTTCTCCTTCCTTCAACTGCGGGATGGCAGCGGACTTGAAGTCGTCGAACTCGTCCTTCTCCTCGTCGCGGCCTTCAATGTACAGCGCCATAAAACCAGGGAAACGCAGCGAGGAAGCTCTGGTGCGCAGCAGATATGTCGTCTTGATTTTGGCGCAGTCAGCTACGATGTCGACGGTCAATGTATCGAATAGCGCTGCGGACATCTGGCTGGCTACGGCCCTTTTCCAGATCAATTCGTAAAGTTGGAACTGGTCCTTATTGAGGAATTTCTTGATTGCCGCCGGCTCGCGGTGCGCCCTGGTCGGACGTATGGCTTCGTGCGCTTCCTGCGCCATTTTAACTTTCTTGGTGAACTGCCTGGGCGCTGCGGGCAAATGCTGTTTGGAGAAATTGGCCGCTATGTAGGAACGTATTTCCTCAACGGCGGAAGCCGCCATGTGGGTTGAGTCGGTCCTCATGTAGGTTATCAGGCCGGTATCGCCTTCTTCGCCGATAGGCAATCCCTCGTAAAGCTGCTGAGCGATGACCATGGTCTTTTTTGCTGTGTAGTGCAGCTTGCGCCAGGCCTCCTGCTGCATGGTGCTGGTAATAAAAGGCGGCGCGGATTGGCGCGCGACCTCCTTTTTCTGTACCGACTTAACCGAATACTCGGACCGGCGCAGATTCAATATGACGCTTTCGCAGTGGTCGGTATCGGGTATATCCAGTTTCCCGTTGCCTGCCAGTCCGACCAGTGAAGCCCTGAAATTCACACCTTTTTTTATGCGCTGCACAAGCTCGGCTTCAATCGTCCAGTACTCGACCGGGACAAATTGCAGTATCTCTTTTTCGCGGTCTACGATCAGCCTGACTGCGACGGATTGCACGCGTCCGGCTGAAAGCCCCTTGAGGACTTTTTTCCAGAGCAGCGGGCTCAGCTTGTATCCGACCAGACGGTCGAGTATGCGCCTGGCCTGCTGAGCATCGACCATCTTCATGTCGATGGGACGCGGATTTTTAAAAGCCTCCTCGACAGCTTCTTGCGTGATCTCATGGAAGGTCACGCGCCTCAGGGGTATATTATCCTTCTGGAGGTTGGCGGCTTTAATCAGGTGCCACGATATGGCTTCCCCCTCGCGGTCCGGGTCTGTAGCCAGATATACGGACGAAGCGCTGTTGGCCAGCTCCCTGATCTCCTTGAGCACCGTCTTTCTCTCGGGGATATTCTTGTACTCGGGCTCGAAGTCGCCGTCGATGGATATTCCCAGCCTGTCTGACGGGAGGTCTCGGACATGTCCCATAGACGCCCGTATGACATAGCTCTTGCCCAGTATTTTGCCCAGTGTTCTAGCCTTGGCCGGTGATTCAACTATTACAAGTTTTACAGTCATATTCTTCTCGATAATACAGTCATTAATACTACAGCCTGCTGTTCAAAGCGTAGGTCATGCCGCCTGTCGGCCTGACCAGGCCTTTCAGCTCCATGATGGCCAGGCAGCTTATAACCGTAGATGTATTCAGTCCGCTGGCCCGGCATATCTCGTCGACGTGGGCCGGCTCGTCGGAAATGCATTTTATTATAATCGATTCGTTCCCGCCGAGGGTAAGAGCACCATTCATCTCTATTTGGCGGGAAACAACCGGGAGGCGCAGCTCTTCCAGTATATCGAGGTGGTTCCTGACCAGCTTGGCGCCGTCCTGGATCAGCCTGTTGGGTCCGCGGCTCATCCCCGAAAGTATGCTGCCCGGCACGGCGAAGACCTCCCTGTTTTGATCGACTGCAAATCCGGCTGTTATCAGCGCCCCGCCCTTTTCGCCGGATTCCACCACCAGCACACCCAGGCTCAGGCCGCTCAGTATCCTGTTCCGCCGCGGGAAATTCTCCGGCTTGGGCTTCGTTCCCAGAGGATGTTCGCTGATCAACGCACCGTTCTCAAGTATATCCTTTGCCAGCTTGAGGTTTTCCGGCGGGTAGACGATATCCAGACCGCAGGCGAATACGGCGATAGTCCTGCCTCTCGCTTCCAGCGCTGCCCTGTGAGCGATGGTATCGATTCCTCTGGCCAGTCCGCTGATGATGGTAATTCCGTTCATTGCGAGGTTGCCCACTATATCCTCGGTTACCTGCCTGCCGTAGGACGTAGCCTTTCTGGTGCCCACCACGGCAACGCTATTAGCGTCCGCGGCGTTCAGAGCACCGCGAACGTATAATACAGCCGGATAATCGTGCGTTTCCTTGAGCAGCGCCGGGTAATCCGGCGATTCAAAAGTGATCACTTTGATGCGGTACTTATCGATAAGCGCCAGGTCCTTATCCAGGTCTATGCCGGGCCGGCTGGTAACTAGATTGTCTGCAGCGCCTGCATCAAGCCCTGCTTTAAGCAACTCAGGTGCGGGCGCAGCCCAGGCCTTCTCGAGGGTCCCGAAATGGCTCCTGAGCAGGGCGAGCCTTACCCTGCCGATGCCGGGGACCCTGGTGAATCCGATCCAGTATTTGATTTCGCTGTATTCAGGCATATAAATCGAGGTATTTTAACACAAGCACCCTTAATGCAATAAAAGGCAGCCGGAAAAAGGTGGCTGAAGGAGGGGCTGATGAACGGTTTGAGCAGTGGAGCAGTTGATTATACGATCTCTTCGCTGTTGAGCATCCTGTTGATCTCGGGTATGACTTCCCTGGCTGCTTTGTATCCCGCCGCAATGGCTTCCTGGCCGCGGTGGAACTCATAGACCTCGATGTTTCTGACGTCCGGCTCGATCATGATATCGGCTTTCAAGATGCTGGCGCGCACCATCTCGTATTCCATGAAATAGAAGGACTGTACCAGCGTATTCATGGCGCCCGGCGCATTGGACGATTCTTTTTTGCCCGTCAGTCCCAGATGGATGCGTTCCTTTGGATTGTTCAGCACATTGACCGCTATGGTAAAAGTGGCGCCCATCGATTTGACCACGTCGGCCGGAACGGGATTGAGCGTGCCGCCGTCCACCAGGTAGCGTCCGTTGTAGTTCACCGGCACAAACACTACGGGAATGGAGATGCTTGCGCGCACAGCCTTGAGCAGCGGTCCCTGCCTGAGAACGACCTGTTTTGCAGTGTATATATCGGCGGCGACGGCGGCGAATGGGATCGTGCAATCTCTGATGTCACGGTCCCCGATGATGGGTTTCAGGAAATTTTCGACCCTGTTGCCGGAGAGGAAGCCGATGCGGATGAGGGTGAATTTGGGGTCCAGCAGATGGGTCATCTTGCGCAGGTTGGTGGAAAGGGCCAGCTCCTCAACGTCCTCTATTTGCCCGTCCGTGGCGTAGCAGGCCCCGACCAGTGCGCCCATACTGGTCCCGGCGATCATGTCAATGGGGATATCGGCCTCGCGCAACGCCTTGATTACTCCGATATGCGCCAGGCCCAGCGCAGCCCCGCTTCCCAGCGCCAGTCCTACCTTAGTATCTGGTTTCATGGTCGTTGTTGCTTCACCTTATCTTTCCAGTTCCACCATTTCAATTTATCAGGGCTTCGGCCGCCGTTGGCATAATACACCGCTGTGCGATATACGTATAAAAGGCATTTATCCTGCGTCTTGCCGGCATATTTATTGGAAAGATCATACAGTGTTTCCGCATTTCTGTTTTTTAGATCACCAATAGTGTAAATACCTATATTATTCAGGTCCTGTGCAATTGATTTTCCAACACCCGGAATCTCCGTTAATGAACCTGTCTTTTTGCAGCTGTCTTTCATAAGGGTGAAACCTGTCAGTCGATACTCGCATGGGTTTCGCGCTACTTGTTCAAAACGCCATATTGGAGATTGATATGGCGGAGAGGGTGGGATTCGAACCCACGGTAGCAATAAGCTACACGCGCTCTCCAGGCGCGCCTGTTAGACCACTCCAGCACCTCTCCTGATAAAAAACATGGCGGAGAGGGTGGGATTCGAACCCACGAGGCTCTCGCCCACCGCTTTTCGAGAGCGGCACCATCAGCCACTCGGTCACCTCTCCGCTGTGCGTCTATTATATCATCACCGCTACGCCGGAAAAAACCGCGTATGTCCGCGTACGGTTGCCGGTTCGATGTCCAATCTCCCTGATTGAAATGGACTATTTCCAGATGATATCATTTCAGTCCGGTATGGTGTTCAGGGCTTACTGCCGCTGAGGAGGTATGTATATGTATAAGAAAATAATGGTACCGTTGGACGGATCACAGATCGCTGAATGCGTTATACCTCATATTGAAGCAATTGCCAGGAAGTCGTCCTCTAAAGTTGAACTGGTCACCGTAATTGAACCGCTGGAGATTCCCACCAGGGGGCAGATAGCGATAAGCGATGATGAGATCAAGAAAATCGATTCCGAAGGAAAAAAAGAGGCCAATAAGTATCTCTCTCAGGTATCAGAGCGACTCATCAAATCAGGCATCAAGACCGATACTGTGATCCTGAGCGGAAAGGCGGCCGACAGGCTGACAAGGTATGCCGTTAATAATGATATCGACCTGATTATCATGGCGACACACGGGCGCTCCGGAATTTCAAAGCTGTTCTGGGGCAGCGTGGCGGAGAAGATACTGCGTGCCACGGAGATTCCCGTGCTGTTAATTAAAACCGCGACCTGCGAGATAGACGCCTGACGATTCCTCACTTTAACTGATTAATATGACATTTTACGTCTGTGGGGCTTGATACTCTGATGCATAAATGAACGCCGTCTTTTTTACTGCCCAGGTGCCGGACCAGCCGGTGATAGCCATAACCATTGGCCTGTCACTGATAATCCTGGCCGTTCTGATTCTGCCCTTTGTCGTGAAAAAAGTCGAGGCAAACCTCGAGCTTTTCTTTCTGATAATGGGCGTTTGCGCGGTATCCATCTCCGGGCTGTGGAGCCAGGAGCTGATTATCGAATCGCTCGAGGCCCCGGTGATGATCAGCGGTGTGCCCATCGGCATTTTTCAGGTTGTGCTGGTGTTCGGGCTGCTAATACATTTCTTCAATAGGGCTTTCTGCGGGGGCGTTCTGACCATTGCCTCAAGGCTGGGATGGAGATGGTTCGCCTTCCTCATGATATTGGTATGCGGGCTGCTGAGCAGCGTGGTCTCGATCATCGTTACCGCGGTATTGCTTTCCGAGATTATCGCAGCCATACCGCTGGAGAAGAAGGAGAGAGTCAAATTTGCTGTGGTTGCATGCTTCGCCATGGGGCTGGGCGCAGTTCTGACTCCTGTGGGTGAGCCTCTCTCCACCATACTGGTCTCGAAACTATCGGGGCCTCCATATTATGCCGATTTTCTCTTTTGCCTGCAGACGTTCGGGATTTATGTTATACCCGGTGTTGTTGCCATATCATTGTTCGGGGCCTTCTATGTCGGCAGGCACATTGATATCCGCAATCTGAAACAGAAGACGGAATATTCCGAGACGCTCAAGATGGTTATCCTGCGCGCCGTCAGGGTATATTTCTTTGTGGCGGCGCTGATACTGCTGGGCGAGGGTATGAAGCCCATTATTGTCTGGTATGTTGTGCATGTGCCAGCGTGGGCTTTGTACTGGATAAATATTATTTCTGCGGTGCTGGACAATGCTACGCTCACGGCTGTGGAGATTGGCCCAACTATGGCATTGTCACAGATCACAGCCATCACAATGGGCTTATTGATCGCAGGAGGGATGCTCATACCCGGCAATATACCCAACATTGTGGCTGCAGGACGGCTTAAGATCAGCATGAAGGAGTGGGCCAGCATCGGCCTTCCCATAGGAGTAGTCATAATGGTTATCTATTTCCTCATCCTGTTACCGCATTTTTAAATAGTGCCGGCGTACGATTTGCCAAATAAAAAATAAACTTGATATACTTAACAACCTATCGTATGTCCGGAAATGTAAGATGTCTGACTGAATGAGTTCTGTGCCCCTGTAGCTCAGGGGATAGAGCACCGGCCTCCGGAGCCGGGTGCGAGGGTTCAAGTCCCTCCAGGGGCGCATCGAACCCCAGTATATTAAAGCTTAGATATGGAAAAGGGTATAACTATCGAAATTCGCTGGCATGGCCGGGGCGGCCAGGGAGCGGTCACGTCCGCCGAGCTGACGGCGCTGGCCGCCATGCACGAGGGCAAATTTGCCCAGGCCTTCCCCAGCTTCGGCCCTGAGAGGCGCGGGGCGCCGGTGCTGGCTTTTAACCGCATCAGCCGGGATATACCCATCCGCATCCGCTCCGGCGTGGTCAAGCCGGATATCGTAATTGTGCTCGATCCCGGACTGGTGACATTGATAAATGTGGTGGATGGATTAAAGCCCGGCGGCGCGCTCATCGTCAACAGCACACGCACGGTGGACGACCTCAAGCAGGAGTTCAGCGGTGACTGGAAGCTGGCTGTGGTCGATGCCTCCCATATAGCCAGGGAACTGCTGGGAGTGAATATAGTCAATACCACCATGCTGGGCGCCCTGATCAGGGCCACCGGCATCATAAAAATAGAGTCTTTGAATGAGCCTGTTGCCGAAAAGTTCGGCGCGCGAGCCAAATCCAACATAGAGGCCTGCAACCGCGCATTTAATGAGACTGTGCTGGACGAGATTACAACGACAGGGCCCAAGAAAGACAAGAAATTCCAGGCCGACAGGCTACCTAAATGGAACGAACTGCTGGTGGGATGCGCTGTCACCGACGTGGGCAATACCAAGCGGTTCTGCACCGGTGACTGGAAATCGGAGCATCCGGAGTGGAATGATGCCGTCTGCATTAAATGCGGCATCTGTTCGATTTATTGCCCCGAGGCCTGTATCAGCCAGCAGAGCGATGGTTATTTCCGCTCCAATCCCTTCTTCTGCAAGGGCTGCGGCATCTGCGCGCAGGAATGCTGGACCAGGGCTATTAAAATGGTTGAGGGATCATAATAATGGCATCGAAACGCATCGGTATCGAATCATCTCTGGCCATCGCCGAGGCTGTCAAGCTGGCCAATACGGATGTTATTGCCGCATATCCCATAACCCCTCAAACTCACATCGTGGAAGGCCTGGCAGAGATGGTGGCCAACGGCGATCTGGATGCCGAATATATACCGGTGGAGTCGGAGCACTCCGCCATGAGCGCGTGCCTGGGCTCCAGCGCTGTAGGGGCCAGGACATTCACCGCAACCGCCGGACAGGGGCTCATCCTCATGCACGAAGTGCTGCTGGTGGCGGCCTCGATGCGCCTGCCCATCGTCATGGCGGTGGCCAACCGCGCCCTCTCCGGCCCGCTGAACGTGTGGGGCGATCAGTCGGATGCCATGGTTACAAGGGACGGTGGCTGGATACAGATATTTGTTGAAAACGGCCAGCAGGCCTTCGACCAGGTGATATGCGGCTTCTATATCGCAGAGCACCCGGACGTCCTGCTGCCCACCATGATAAATGTCGACGGCTTTCACGTCTCTCATGTGATCGAGTCCGTCGAGCTGCTGGACCGTAAGACCGTAGATGAATTCCTGCCTCCTTACAAACATAAATACGTGCTTGACCCCGATAATCCCGTGACCCTTGGCTGCTTCGCTGCGCCCAATATGTATACGGAGACCAGAAAGGCGCTGGACACGGCGGTGCGTGAATCAAAGAAGGTGATACTGGAAGTGTGGAAAAAGTACGGCGACCTGACGGGGCGATACTATAAGCCGATCGAGCAGTATAAGGCGGACAAGGCTGATACCCTGCTGGTGCTGGCGGGCGGCTACAGCGAAAACGCCATGGACACCGTCGACAAGATGCAGAGTGAAGGCAAGAAGGTCGGACTGGTCCGGGTCCGCCTGTGGCGTCCCTTCCCCCACGAAGAAATGATTGAGGCCCTGTCTGGAGCAAGCAACGTTATCGTCTTCGATCGAGCCATCTCGCTGGGGGGTCCGGCGCCCATCTGTTCGGAGATCAGGGATGCCCTCTACTCGGTTGAAAGAAAGCCCAGGATCGCCAGTATAGTCGGCGGCCTGGGGGGACGCGATGTTTCTCCTGCGGATTTTGAAAAGATATTCGAGATAGGATTGGAACGTATAAAAAGCGGGCGCGCAGCTGAAACTTACATGTACGGAGTGAGAGAATAGTGGAGACTCTCAGCATTTATGTCCCCAAGCTGGTCACCAAAGGTGAGTATATCGCCTCCGGTCACCGGGCCTGCTCGGGCTGCGGTGAGGTGCTGGCCGTGCGTTACGTGTGCAAAGCGCTGGGCCGCAACACTATCATCTCCAATGCCACAGGCTGCATGGAGATCGTCTCGTCGCCGCTGCCTGAGTCAGCGTGGGAGGTCCCCTGGATCCACACACTCTTCGAGAACGCCTCGGCCGTTGCGTCGGGCATCGAATCCGGCCTTAAAGCGCTCAAACGCAAACACGGGTATACCAAGGAAGTAAAGGTAGTGGCCATGGGCGGGGACGGTAGCACAGCGGATATCGGCCTGCAATCGCTGTCGGGCGCGCTGGAAAGGGGACATGATTTCCTCTATGTCTGCTACGACAACGAAGCTTATATGAATACCGGCATACAGCGCTCCAGCCAGACTCCCTTCGGCGCTTCGACTACTACGGAGCCCGCAGGTAAAAAGAGCATGGGGCAGCATACCTGGAAGAAAAACATGCCGGCCATAGCTGCGGCCCATAATATACCCTATGTAGCGACATCGTGCTCCAGCTATCCGTTTGACATAATGTCTAAGGTGGCGAAGGCGGTTAAGATCAAGGGTCCGTCCTATATACACATACTGTCTGTCTGTCCCACCGGCTGGCGCTGTCCCTCCAGGCAGACTATTAAAGTAGGACGGCTGGCGGTGGAGACGGGCGTCTTCCCCATGTACGAGATAGAGAACGGCCAATACAAGTTAAACATCGACCTGCCCCATCTGAGGCCGGTAGAAGATTACCTGAAGATGCAGGGCCGTTATCGCCACCTGACCAGGGAACACACAGCCGAGATACAGGTCAGGGCAGTCGAGGAGTATAACAAGGTCAGGCATCTTGCAGGGCTGAAGAAAATATAATGAAAGATAAAGTAGCCGCGATTATCAAGGCATACGGCAACGACAGCAGCCAGCTGGTGTCCATCCTGCAGGATATCCAGACGGAGTACAACTACCTGCCGCGAGCGGCGCTGGACAAGCTGAGCAGGAAGCTGGATATACCGCAGAGCCATGTTTACAGCATGGCGACCTTCTTCCGGGCCTTCAGCCTCAAGGAGCGGGGCAAGCATATCTGTAACGTCTGCCAGGGCACGGCCTGCCATGTGCGGGGCGCCGACCTGATACTGGAGTCGCTGGAGCGCCAGCTCGGCGTACAGCGCGGCCAGACCACGCCCGACCACAAATTCACGCTGGAGACGGTGAACTGCATGGGCTGCTGCGCCACCGGTCCGGTGGTCAAGATCGATGATGAGTTCTTCGGGCATATGACCAATGACAAGGTCGAGCCCATGTTAAGTAAATTCAAAGAATAGTGTGTATGGCTGGTAAATTAAAGACCGCAAAGGCGCTGGCTGCTTTACAGAAGAGGCTGGCAGAGGAGATGGACACAGGCAAGTGCCGCATTTCGCTGTGCAACGGCACGGCCTGCAGGCCGTACGGCAGCAACCCGGTGGCGGAGGCCTTTAAAGCGGAGATAGAGAAACGCAACCTGGCGGACAAGGTTGAATTCAAGATCACGGGCTGCCACGGCTTCTGCGAGCGCGGTCCCATCGCCATCGTTGATCCCGGCAATGTGTTCTATCAGAGAATCCAGGTTTCCGATGTGCCGGAGATACTGGATAACTCCATCCAGAGTAAAGCACCCATCGAGCGGCTGCTTTTCAAACAGGACACGGGTGCAAAATCCGTAGCACGGCAGAACGATATTCCGTTTTATACCGATCAGCGGCGCATTGTGCTGGGCAATAATACCAGGATCGATCCCACCAGTATCGAAGACTATATCGCCATCGGCGGATATACAGCCCTGTCCAGGGCTTTATTCGAGCTGCAGCCCGACGCCATCATACAGATGGTTAAAGATTCCGGTTTGAGAGGCCGAGGCGGCGGCGGTTTCTCCACGGGAACCAAGTGGGAGACCTGCCGCAAGGCCCACGGCGATATAAAATACGTTATTGTCAATGCCGACGAGGGCGATCCCGGCGCCTATGCCAACGAGGGCCTTCTGACCGGAAATCCCCACAGCGTGCTGGAGGGGCTGGTGATAGGCGCCTTTGCCATCGGCTCTCACCAGGGCTATGTCTACGTGCGCAATGAGTATCCCCTGGCGCTCAAGAATATTACACTGGCCATCGAACAGGCTGAGAATCTCGGTCTGATCGGTAAAAATATACTGGGATCGGGGTTCGATTTCAGCGTCAGGGTCAACAGGGGTGGAGGCGCTTTCGTCTGCGGAGAATCGACCGCGCTGATGGCGTCGCTTGAGGGCAAGACCGGTGAGCCCAGGGCCAAATATATACATACCGTGGAAAGAGGGCTATGGGACAGGCCGAGCTGTCTGAACAATGTGGAGACATGGGCCAATATTCCGCTGATCATCAATAACGGCGCCGGGTGGTTTAGCAAAATCGGCGCTTCCGGCAACAGCGGCACCAAGATATTCTCTCTGACCGGGAAGGTGAACAATACCGGGCTGGTGGAAGTTCCCATGGGCATCAAGCTGCGGGACATCATCTTCGATATCGGCGGCGGAATACGCGGCGGCAAGAAATTTAAGGCAGTTCAGACGGGCGGCCCCTCGGGCGGCTGTCTGCCCGAGAAACTGCTTGATTCGCCGGTGGACTTCGACTCTCTGTTGAAGGCCGGCTCGATGATGGGCTCCGGTGGCATGATCGTAATGGACGAGGACAATTGCATGGTCGACACGGCCCGCTACTTCCTTACCTTCCTCGAGGAGGAGTCCTGCGGGAAATGCGTGCCCTGCCGTGAGGGCGTCAAGCGGATGCGCCAGATACTGACCGATATCACCGAGGGCAAGGGACAGTTGAGTGACCTGGTGCTTTTGACCGAGCTTTCGGCCCACCTTAAGGACAGCGCCCTGTGCGCGCTGGGCAGCTCCGCCCCCAACCCGGTGCTCACCACCATCCAGTATTTTAAAGACGAGTACGAAGCGCATATCAAGGACAAAAAGTGCCCGGCCGGAATATGCAAAGCGCTGATAAAATTCACTATTATCGATGAGAAATGCCCGGGCTGTGGCAGGTGCGTCAAGACCTGCCCCACGCAGGCTATTACATTTATGGGCAAGCAGAAACCGGTTGTGCTTGATCAGTCCAAGTGTATCAAGTGCCGCACCTGTTATGATATCTGCAAGATGGGAGCTGTGAGCATTGAGTGAGCTGGTAAACCTGACCATCAACAGCAATAAATATACCGCCGAGAAGGGCAGCATGGTGCTGAAGGTTGCCCGAGACCACGGTATCAGGATACCCACGCTGTGCGATCATGAGGCCATCGAGCCCTATGGAGCATGCCGGCTGTGCATCGTCGAGGTCACGCGCGGCAACAGGACGCGTATCGTAACATCATGCCTTTATCCGGTGGAGGAAGGCCTGCAGGTTCAGACCGATTCACCTCGCATCGTGCGCAACCGCAAGATGCTGCTGGACCTGCTGCTGGCAAGATGCAGTGAGAACAAGGTAATTAAAGAGCTGGCCGCCGAATATGGACTGGAGAAGCCCTCGTTCAGGGAGGAGTACTGGGAGAAACACGATTGCATCGTCTGCGGGCTGTGCGTCAGGGCCTGTGAGCAGGTTGTGGGCGTGAGCGCCATCAGCCTGGTCAACCGCGGCATCTCCAAGGAGCCCAAACCACCCTTCCTCGAGAAAGCCAAGGCATGTATCGGCTGTGGCTCCTGCTATTACGTTTGTCCCACCGGTGCGGTGAAGATGGAGGAGAAGAACGGCGTCCGATATATCTACAACTGGAAGGTGGCGTTCAAACTTAAGAAATGTTCCAGGTGTGGTATCGAGTGGGCGCCCGAGGCGCAGCTTGAATACATCAGGAAGAAATGGAACCTCGAGCCGGGGTTCTTCGATATCTGCCCGAACTGCCGGTAATCGTCCGGCCGGTTCGGCCTATTTCTTGACTCCATATTTTCCCCAATCTATACTTTTGTCCTGCGGGGTGTAGCGCAGTGGTAGCGCGCATGGTTTGGGACCATGAAGTCGGTGGTTCGAATCCACTCACCCCGACCATAGATATGGATTTCAGTTATCTGATAACATGGTTTGTTGCTTTTGCTCTCGGACTGCGGCCTTCTATAAGGGCTGAATTTGCTTCAAGCGACTGGAATAATTTATTTTAACTCGGGTCCAATTGGCTTGCCTAATAATCCTGACCCACCGCAGAGAAGGTTTGGCGCATTTGTAATTTCATTAATCCCCTTTGCGACATGTTCAGGTACGGGTGATAATGCGTCACCAACAATAAATTGCTTCCGACAGGTGTAGCACTCGATTCGATATTTTATTTCAGACATCTCGCCTCCCATATCCCAGACTAATCCAATGTTTAGCATTTTATAGCAAATGGATCAAATACTTCCACCATGAAACTGATAAATTTCAATCATCTAGGTTAATCTTGGCCGGTCAATGTCTATATGAATAGTCTTCTATCGAAAAGAGGCAAGTGGTTACCTCACTTTGGATATAAGATTAAGTGCATGTGTGTGAAATTATACTGCTCCCCATTAAGACAGGCGGGATTCTAAGAGAGTAAAATGGCTGAAAATGAGGAGAAAAGCAGCCATGAAAAGACGCAAATGGGACCCGAAAACCAAGGCCATGATCGTCCTTCAGGGATTGAAAGGTAAGTCGATTGTGGATCTTTGCAATGAGCATCAGATCAGCCAGACTCAATACTACCTGTGGCGCGAGCAGTTCCTGGCCAATATGCAGAGAGCCTTTATCAATGACGAACACAGGGAAAAGCTCTTACTGAAGGAGAACGACCGCCTCAAGCAGGCTGTCGGTGAACTACATCTGAAATTAAAAAAACTAAACGAGTGGTAGAGATGAAGCGCAAGGAGTCAGAACTGATAGCAGAACGCAACTCTTCACTTGTGCAGCGCATCAAGGAGATAAAAGCGGAGCATCCTTTCTGGGGCTACCGGCGCACCTGGGCCCACCTCAAGTTTGTGGATAAGCTGGAAGTAAACAAGAAAAGGGTGCTGCGCCTGATGCAGAAACATAGCCTGTTGGTGAAACCCAATCAGAAATTGAAGGCCAACAGGACACCAACCAGAAGTAAGCCCAGACCTGACCGGCCTAATCAGTGGTGGGGTATCGATATGACCAAGGTCATGGTCAACGGATTCGGTTGGATGTACATCGTGGTCGTCCTGGACTGGTACACCAAGAAAATCGTTGGATACTACATGGGTATGGAATGCAAGAGCAGGCACTGGCTTGAAGCTTTATACATGGCGGTTAACACGCAATTCCCCGATGGATTACCTGAAAATCCGCCACATCTCATGTCCGACAATGGCAGCCAGCCAACTTCGATCAGCTTCATGAAAGCCAGTCGAGATCTGGGCATCAACCAGGCTTTCACCAGCTATAACAATCCCAAGGGCAACGCCGATACGGAGCGGGTATTCAGAACGATGAAAGAGGAGCTACTGTGGTTACGTGAATGGAACAGCCCCTTCGAGCTGGTCGATGCTCTTTCCTCCTGGATCGCTAAATACAATAGCAGTTACCTGCATTCAGCACTGGGCTACAAAGCACCTATACAATACGAGAACGATTATCAAAATAGCCAGATTACTCAGTTAGTTTCAGCTTGATTAATGGGGTGCATTACA
>Ga0208828_1000176_pt1 | contig 29251 bp, 25 predicted proteins | sample Kivu_160m_FD_185487 | JGI IMG/M metagenome (GOLD analysis project Ga0208828, IMG submission 185487) | Freshwater microbial communities from Lake Kivu, Western Province, Rwanda to study Microbial Dark Matter (Phase II) - Kivu_160m (SPAdes)... | ecosystem: Environmental > Aquatic > Freshwater >... | reverse complement strand
GCTGGGCGATGGGCAGGGTGATGCGGTGGCTCGTCTTGCCGTGGTCGACCGTCAGGCTTATCCCCCCGTCGTCGGTGACGATGATCCGGTTCGCGTCGGTCGGATCGATCCAGACCTCGTGCGTGTCGCCGCCCCAGGGCAGCGTCCGGAACGACTTTCCGCCGTCCGTGGACTGGTGGAAGCTCGAGTTGGCGACGAAGACCTCGTCGGGATTTGCCGGCGAGACGGCCACGCGGATGTAGTACCCGGCCCGGCCGATAAGCGCCCGCTGCCAGCTCCCGACTTTCCAATTCTCGCCGCCGTCGTCCGAGCGCCAGATCGAGCCCTGGTTCGGCGTCTGGATGAGGGCGTAGACCCGCTTGGAGTCGGACGGGGCGACGGCGACGTCGATCTTGCCGATGGGCGGCTTGGGCAGGCCTCGCCCTTCGAGCTTTTTCCACGCCGCGCCGCCGTCGATCGACTTCCACAGCCCGCTCCCGGGACCGCCGCTGAACATGGCGTAGGTGTGCATCTCGACCTGCCACATCCCGGCAAAGAGGATGTTCGGGTCCTTCGGGTCCATGGCCAGGCCGGAGCAGCCCGTGTTCGGATCGACGAAGAGAGAGCGGGTCCAGGTTTTCCCGCCGTCCGCCGTTTTGAACACGCCGCGCTCCTGCTGCGGTCCGGTCATCCGGCCGAGCGCCGCGGCGTAGACGATGTCGGGATTCGTCGGATGGATGATGATCCTCCCTATGCGGCCCGTCTCCCCGAGGCCCATGCGGGTCCAGATCGCGCCCGCATCGACGGACTTGTAAATCCCGTCGCCGTTCATGTCCACGTCCCGGATGGCCCAGGCCTCGCCCGTCCCGGCCCAGACGATGGACGGATTCGAGGGGGCCACGGCCAGCGACCCGATAGCGGCGGCCGTTTGATCGTCAAAAATCGGCGTCCATGTAACGGCGCCGTCCGTGGATTTCCAGACGCCGCCGGACGAGGCGCCGGCGTAGTACGTCTTGAGGTCGCCGGGAACTCCGGCGGCCGAGGCGATGCGGTTCCCGACGGACGGGCCCATGAAGCGGAAGCGGAGCGGCTCCTGGGCGGGCCCCCCGCCGAATCCCCCGCGCTGTTGGGCGCTCGTGAGGCCGAGCCAGACGGCGAGGGCGGCGAAGGCAAACAGGCAGACGACGGCGACGCGGCGGTGTGAACGCATGAGACTCTCCTCTGAACGCAACGGGATGGACAAAATATATTCGCGCCTCGAACGGCTTGTCAAGGACGAGAGAAAAAATCTCGGTCTTCGATCGGCGGACCTCCGAACTCAAGACCGAGCGAGGATATCCCGCTTTTTCTTGCTCGGCCGGAGTTAAGTTGGTATGATATTCGGGCCATGGGGCAGCATTCGATATATCTTGAAGCGGCGAAGCGCATCGCCCGGGAAGCAGGCGAGATCCTCCGGCGGGATTTTCACAAGCCGGGCGAGGTCTTTTTCAAGGGCGTGGTCAATCTCGTCACGGCGACCGACACGGAGTCCCAGGACCTCATCTACGACCGCCTCTCGAAAGCCTTTCCCGGCCATGACTTTCTGGCCGAGGAAGGTCTCAGGAAATTCTCGGACGCCGAATTCCGCTGGGTCTTCGATCCCCTCGACGGGACGACGAATTTCGCCCACCGCTTTCCCGTTTTCTGCGTTTCCATAGGCCTCGAGCGCCGGAAAGAGCTCGTCTGCGGCGTCGTCTACAACCCGATCAGCGAAGAGATGTTCTGGGCGGAGAGGGACGAGGGGGCGTTTTTCGGCGGCCGCCCCATCCGCGTCTCGGAGGTCGACGACCTGAACAGGAGCCTCGTGGCGACGGGCTTTGCGTACGATATCCGCGAGAACAAGACGAACATGCGCCAGCACGACGATTTTCTCCTCCGGACCCAGGCCGTGCGGCGCTGCGGTTCGGCCGCGATCGACCTGTGCTGCGTCGCCTGCGGCCGGTTCGACGGCTTCTGGGAGATGAAGCTCAGCCCCTGGGATACGGCGGCCGGGGCCCTCATCGTCACGGAAGCCGGCGGCCGCGTCACAAATTTCGCCGGGGCGCCCGTCGATATCTATCATCCCGAAGTCGCGGCCAGCAACGGCTTCATCCACGAGGCGATGCTCGACGTTTTGAACGGACGGCGATGACATCCAAGGTGTTCGTCCTCCTTCTTTCGGCCGCCCTCGCCCTGCCCGCCGTTCCGGCGCAGACGCAGAACGCCCTCCAGGACTTCGAGCTGATCAAGAAGACGCTCGTCGTCGGCAGCACGGCCTGGACGGATACCGGCCTCGACGTCAAAAAAGGGCAGGAGTACTATTTCGAGGCGACCGGAACGGTCTCGCTCCAAAGGGACAATCCCGTGGCCGTCTGCGGTCCCGAAGGCCTCAACCTGAGGACGATGCAGCAGCCGCTCCACGACCAGAATCTGGGGGCGCTCGTGTGCAAGATCAGGGAAAAAGTCGAGGTCAGCGAGGACAAACAGACGGGCGAGAAGACCGCCCGGGAAATCGGCGCGGTCTTCTTCATCGGCAAGGAGAACAAGCTGATCTACCCGAAAGATGGGCGGCTGCTCCTCGGCGTCAACGAAAACGTCTCGGCCGACAACGACGGCGGGTTCGAGGTCAAGATCTATCTGAGGAAATTCCGGCCTTAGGCTAAAGCGTTCGGCTTTCCTTCGCCGTTTTTCTGGATGCTTTTCTCTAAAAACCGGGTGTTGTAGTGCCCCCGGATGAAGTCGGAGTTCGCCAGCAGGCTGAGGTGGAGCGGAATGTTGGTCTTGACCCCGACGATCGTCGTCATCTCGAGAGCGGTGGCCATCTTCTTGATGGCAAGCTGGCGGTTGGGGGCGTAGGCGATGATCTTGGCGATCAGGGAGTCGTAGTCGGGAGGGATTTGCCAGCCGCCGTAGGCGCAGGAATCGACCCGGATCCCTTCGCCGCCGGGGAGGACGAGGAATTCGATCTTCCCGGGTGAAGGAACGAAGGTCGCCGGGTCCTCGGCGTTGATCCGGCACTCGATGGCGTGGCCGCGCAGGACGAGCTCGAAGGGAAACGTCACTTTCTCGCCCGCCGCGGCCCGGATCTGGGCCTTGACCAGATTGATTCCGTAGACCATTTCGGTGATGGGGTGCTCGACCTGGACCCGGGTGTTGGCCTCCATGAAATAGAATTTCTTGTCGGCGTCGACCAGGAATTCGAAGGTCCCCAGGCTCTCGTAGCCGATATATTTGGCCGCGCCCTCGACGGCGCTCATCATCTTTTTCCGGAGCTTCTCGTCCACGAACGGCGACGGCGTCTCCTCGATCACTTTCTGGTATTTTCTCTGGACCGAGCACTCCCGCTCGCCGAAGACGATGACCGTGCCCTTCTTGTCGGCGACGACCTGGATCTCGATGTGGTGGGCGTCTGCCAGGTATTTCTCGATGTAGAGGGAGGGGTCGCCGAAGGCGGATTTAGCTTCGTTCTGGGCGATCGGAAACTGCTCTTCGAGGTGCTGGGGCGTGCGGCAGATGCGCATCCCTTTGCCGCCCCCGCCGGCCGCGGCCTTGACGATGACGGGAAAGCCGATCTTCTGGGCTACTTTTTTCGCCTCCCCGGCTTCGTCGATGACCTTATCGCTGCCGGGGATGATCGGCAGTTTGGCCTTGGCCATCTCCTGGCGGGCCCGGTTCTTGTCTCCCATCAAGCGGATGATCGAGGCGGGGGGGCCGATGAACGTGATCCCGGAGGTTTCGCAGATCTCGGCGAACCGCGGATTCTCGGCCAGGAAGCCGTAGCCGGGGTGGATGGCGTCGGCCTTGGTAATCTCGGCCACGGTCAGCAGGTTGGGGATGTTGAGGTAGCTGTCGGCGGCCTTCGCCGGCCCGATGCAGTATTTCTCGTCCGCGAGCAGGACGTGGAGGGAGGTCCGGTCGCTTTCGGAATATACGGCGACGGTCTTGATGCCGAGCTCTTTGGCGGCGCGGAGGATGCGGAGGGCGATCTCTCCCCGGTTGGCTATGAGGATCTTCGACAGCATGGGGATTTTAGGCGGAGGGGATGATGGCGAAGAGCTTCTGGCCGAACTCGACGGGCTTGCCGTTTTCGACGAAGATCTCCTTGACGAGTCCGTCCACGTCGCATTCGATCTCGTTCATGAGCTTCATGGCTTCGACGATGCACAGGGTCTGTTTCTTTTTGACGGGTTCGCCCAGCTCGACGAAAGGCGGCGCGTTGGGGGCCGGAGCCCGATAGAATGTGCCGACCATGGGGGACGTGACGAAATGGACCGGGCCGTGGGATTCCTGAGAGGCGGGCTCCGCCTGAGCGGCAGCCGGCGCGGTAGCCGGAAGGATCGTCCTCTCGAGAGGGCCGGAGAACGCGGGAATCGGGGTGATGCCGACCTTGGCGTTTCGGGCGATTTTTATCTTGAATCCTTCTATCTCGAGCTCGAACTCGGCCAGGTTTTTATCCTCCAAGAGCTTGATAATCTTGTTGATCTCCTCGTAATCAATCCGTGACGTCATGCTCTTCTCCTCATCGGAATCAGAAAAATCCTTTATTTTCTTCATTTTTTCTATTATTTAGCGAGAGAAGTAGTATTACCTTAACCCTAAAAAGGAGAGCCTGTCAAGCAACTATTGGAATTACGATATATCTAAATGTGGCTCGCGGATGAGCTTTAGAGCCTTTTTTTCAACTCCGCGATTTCTTTCTTGATCCGCCGGAGGGCCGCCTGAGCTTTTTCTTGGGTGCGGGCTTCTGCGATGACCCGGATGATGGGCTCGGTGTTCGAGGGCCGAACATGAACCCAGTGATCGGGAAAATCGATCTTGAGGCCGTCGAGAAGGCTCGTCCTGCCCTCCCCTTCGTGCTTCTTCCTGAGAAGGCTGACCAGGCGGTAGCCCTGTTCGGCCGAGCCTTCGACCTTGTCCTTGATCATGACGTACCGGGGAACGCGCTTTTGGAGCGCGGAGACCGTCCGGCCGGACGAGGCCATGTATTCCAGGATCAGGCTCATCCCCGTGAAGCTGTCGCGGCAGGGATGGACTTCCGGCAGGATGACGCCCCCGTTTCCCTCGCCGGCAATCACGGCGGCCGGCTCGGCCGCAAGAACCTTTTCGACGACGTTGATCTCGCCGATCTTCGTCCGGAAGACGGGAGCTTTCCGGGCCGCGGCGATGTCGTCGATCGCCCGCGTCGTCGAAAGGTTGCAGACGACCGACCCCTTCTTCTTTCCGAGGACGTATTGCGCCGCCAGGGCCAGCGTCAGCTCTTCGCCGATCGGCCGGCCCATTTCGTTGACGATGGCCAGCCTGTCGGCGTCGGCGTCCTGGACGAAGCCGATGTCGGCCCCGCTTTTCACGACCGTCCGGCAGACCTCGCGGATGTTCTCCGGGAGGGGTTCGGATGGACGGGCGAACGAGCCGTCGGGAACGGCATTGATGACGACGGTCTCGCAGCCGAGCTCCTGGAGGAGGCGCGGGGCGAGCAAGGCCCCGGCGCCGTTGCCGCAGTCCAGGGCGACCTTGATCTTTTTCCGCCGGATGAGGTCCGCGTCGAAGCGGCAGAGGAGCTTCTTGAGGTGGGGCTCGACGGGCTGCGGTTCGGAGCGCAGGGTTTTCAGGCGGTCCGGCCCGGCATAAACGAAGTCTCCCTGGTGGTAAATGTCGAGAAACTCCTCGACCTGGTGGGGCGTCATGTAAAGGCCGTCACGGCTGATGAATTTCAGGCCGTTCCATTCCTTGGGATTGTGGCTGGCCGTCACGGAAATCCCGCCCGAGGACTTGGAATCCTTGACCAGGAAGAGAAACGACGGGATGGGGCAGATCCCGACATCCACGGGCTGGCAGCCCGAGGCCAGGAGTCCGGCGGTGACGGCCTGGAGGATCATTTGCCCCGAAGGCCGGGCGTCCCGCCCGATGACGACCGGACCGCCGCCGACATAGGTGCCGAACGCCTGCGCCAAGGCGCCGGCGAGCTGCGGCGTCAGGCTGTCGCCGACGATCCCCCGGACGCCGGAAATGCTGATTTTCAGAGAGGAGACTCGTTTCATTGGACCAAAACCCGGATGAAGGCGCTGACCTCGTCGACGCGTTCGCGCGCTTTGTTCTTGGCTTTGTCCTCCGCGATGACCCGGATCATCGGCTCGGTGGACGATGTGCGCACCTGGACCCAGCCGCTCTTGTCCTCGACCCGGATGCCGTCGGACGCGTCGATCTCTTGACGGCGGAAGAACTTCTTGACTTCGCTGACCACGGAATGGATCCGCGCCGGCGGACAGTAGATCTTTTCCTTGACGATGTGATAGCGGGGGAGCTCGCCGGCGAGGCGGGAGATCGTCCGGCCCCGGACGGCCATGGTCTGGAGGATATAGCCCATCGTCGCGAATCCGTCGAACGCGGGCTGAAACGCGGCCAGGGCGACGCCGCCGCTGCCCTCTCCGGCCAGTACGCCTTCCTCCTGGACGAGGGCCTGCACGGCATAGGATTGTCCGACCTTGGTCCGCAGGAGCGGGCATCCGCGCTCCCGGGCCACATCCTCGACCATCCGCGAGGTCGAGAGGTTGGTCACGACCGGACCGCAGCGGTCTTTCAGGTATTCGGCGGTCACCAGGGGAAAGGTGAACTCCTCGGAAAGGCTCTCCCCCGTCTCGGTGACGCAGGAGACGCGGCTCACGTCGCTGTTCAGGAGAAAGCCGGCGTCGGCCCCTACCGCCTTGATCACGGCAACGACCTGCTGGGCGTTGCGGGGCCTCGGTTCGGGATCGTGGGGGAAAAAGCCGTTGGGCTCGTGGTTGACCGGGATGAGCTCGAAGCCCAGGGCGCGGGCCATGGCTTCCAGAAAGGGAGCGCCGGCGCCGTTGCAGGCGTCGATAACGACCTTCGGCCGGGCTTTGGCGATGGCCCCGCCGCCAAGGGGCGAGCCATTGGCTCGCCACTCGCCCGGGGCTTGTTTCCCCGGGCGAGTGCGGCGGCCGGGGCCCCGGCCGCCGTCGAGAAACGCCCGCAGGCCGTCGAAATATTCGTCGGCGTAGAGAGCCACGTCCCGGATCCGGCCGAGGCGGTCCGTCGAGACTTTGTCGAACTTGCCGAGGTGATAGATGTCCAGGACCTCGGCGCCCTGGAACGGATTCAGGGCCATACCGTCCTCGTTGATGAAAGCGAGGGCGTTCCACTGGATGTCGTTGTGGCCGGCGGTGATGGACACGCCGCCTCCGGCCTTCAGCCGAGGGACCATATATTGGAGGATCGGGGTCGGGCAGACGCCCAGGTCCAGGACGTCGCAGCCGGTCGAGATGAGCGCCGCCAGGGCGGCGGAATGGAGCAATGGGCCGGAAATCCGCGTGTCGCGGCCAACGAGGACGGGCCGTCCGCCGACGCGCGTTCCGAAGGCCGCGGCGAAATCCATGACGAGCTTGGGGGTGATGGAATCGCCGACGATGCCGCGGACGCCCGAAATGCCGATTTTGAGTAGTTTCATCGCCCGGGCCCCATTGTAGCACAGCGCCGGTCAATAAATATCGAAGGCCAGGCCGATTCCGCCCATGAACCGGAATCCTCCGAGGTCAACCTCGGACTCGAAGGGCTTGACGTTCAGGGGAACGTAGCGGACCTCGGCGGCCAGAAAGAAGCCGGAAACAGGATAGAACGTCATCCCCCCGCTGAGCGTCACCGTCGTCTTTTTATGGTCCACGGCGAAGCCGGCCACGTCGAACCCCGGGATCGTCTGTTCATAAGAATACAGGCCGAGGCCGACCTTGCCGAAGAGCCCGAACCGGCCCCAGCGCTGTTCGTAGCCGAGGAAGAGGTCGAGCCCGCTCAAGCGAAGCGTCGAGTCCAGCCGGTCGAGCCCGATTTTTCCGTCGCGCTCGTAGCCGAATTCGTATCCGGCGCCGGCCAGCAGGCCTTTCCAGAGCTGGACTTCGAGATAGGGCAGGGCGACCTCCTGCTCCCCGTAGACGGCTGCGATCCGGGCGTCGCGGATCTTCTGGGGTCCGTACCACAGCCCCGGACGAAGGGTGACGGCCCCAGCCCATGACGAGAGGGCGAGGACGGCGAGGATCGCGGCCGAAATTTTCTTTCTCAATTGCCGATGTCCGCGGGATCGCTCATCGCCCCGTTCGCGTCGACGAGAATCAGGCGATAGTCGAAGAGCTCGTCCTTTTTCAGACGGCCGTGGACGAACGAACGGGCGTCGCCCGGCAGTTCGCCGAGCAGGATGTAGACGTCTCCGGCATTCTTGAGCTTCCGGTAGAGCAGGTATTTTGCCGGCGCCGTATGGTTCTTGGGATTCAATTCCCAGGACAGCTGGTTGTCGTACAGCTGGAAAAAGATGAAGTCGTCGAGCACGCGCCGGAGCGTGAATCCCTGCGGGGGATAAAGGGCGTAATGGACGTCTGCGGTGAGCGTCATGGACGCACCCGCCGGGCTTATGCCGGCGACCGACACGCCCGAAGTCGAGCCGTCGTAGCGGTCGCTGTTGGGGACCGCGGCCGGGCCGAACGTCTTCCCCGGGACGTAGAAATCCGCCGCCGTCGCCGAATATCCCGCCTCGATCTGTTCCTTGCCGTCGGCTTCCATCAGCCGAAGGAGCTTGTGGTCGGACGTGGAGTTGTTGTACCTGAACGACCCGCCGTTCAGCCTGGCGTCCACGTGCCAGAGGAGGAGTCCGTCGCCGGGCAGGGTCGCGTCGTTTTCGACGCGGTGGCGGTTCTGGACGAGGAAGAACTCGTCGAACGGCTGGGCCCGGGAGAATTCGGGCATGAGGAGAAGGGCGTCGGGAGCGGCCCCCGAAGCGCGCAGGGCTGCAAGCCGCGTTCCGTAATTGACGACCTCCGGGGTGATCCATTCGAGCAGCATCTTGCTGAAGGCGTTGTGGTCGCCGCGGCTGGCGTCCATCATATCCAAGCCGCCGAGGCCGCCTTTCGGCCCGACCGCCGCATCGTAATCGTAATAATCGGGGAGTCCGAGGGCGTGGCCCGTCTCGTGGATGACGACGCTCTGGTCGTACGGCCCCGGCCAGTTCCTCGACTCCCACTGCCAGGAGTACCGCGTGCCGTTGAAGCTCTTGCCGTCGAGGGCGAAGGACGCATCCAGAAACGTCGTCTGGTAGCCCCACCAGAAATTGGCCCAGCCGTTGTTCGGCCCGGTCCAGACGACAATGAAGTAATCGACTTTTCCGTTCCCGTCGTTGTCGTACTGGGAAAAATCGTGTCCCTGGCCGTCGTAGTACGTCAGAGCTTCCTTGATCAGCGCCTGGCGGGCGGCCGTCGTCATGGGCATGCTCGCCCTGGTATAGGCCGGCGTATGCCAGCCTAGGACGTCGCCCTGGATCTCGAGCTGATTGTAGGAGGAGCGGCGGTAGAAATTGCGGAGGCTTTCGTACGGCCAGCCGCCGTCGCCGTCGCCGAACAATTTCGAGGCGATCGGCCCTTTCGCGTTGACGAAGGGATAATCGGAAAACGAGATGAGGAGGGCGAGGACCTTGACCGCGCCTTTGCTCGGGAGCGTGTTGGTCGTGCCCGCCGGGAGACCGGAGGCCAGCTCGGCGGTCCATTTCCCATTCGGCCGTCCTTCCGGGCGCAGCCGTTCGAGCCGGGCTCTAAGGCCGGCGACGAGGCCGGGCGCGGCGAGGTGATTGCCAAGGGCGCGGGCGTTCTGGATGCGCCAATAGAGAGAACCGTCCAGGGCGTATCGCTCGACCTGCCCTTTCTCGGGCGGCTCGAGGGCCCACAGGGCGGAGCAAAACGATAACAGAACGATTCCGGCCAAACCTTTTCCGCCCCGCATGGTCCGCAAGTCTAGCATCGACCCGGCGAAAATGCAATCTAGGTGCGATTGGGTACATATTTTGGCCAAGGAAATCCGCAGGATTAAAGGTACGCCAACAACGGCGTCCTTCGATGCCGAACGAGATTTGGCGTCGGCCGGTATGTATACCCGTCTTCATTGACTGGCCCCGCCCTTTCCCTTATCATGGCCGTCGATGTTTGACCAATTGTCGGACCGCCTCCAGAAGGTGATGAAGTTCCTCAAAGGCGAGGGCAAAGTCACCGAGAAGAACATGGGCGAGGCGCTGAAGATGATCCGGATGGCCTTCCTCGAAGCGGACGTCAATTATAAGGTGGTCAAGGACTTCGAGGCGCGGATCAAGGAAAAGGCGCTTCATCAGGAAGTTCTCGACAGCCTTACTCCCGGCCAGCAGGTGATCAAGATCGTCCGTGACGAGCTGACCTCGATCCTCGGGACGACGGACAAGCCCCTGACGTTCTCGAGCTCGCCGCCGTCCATCTTCATGCTCGTCGGCCTCCAGGGCAGCGGCAAGACGACGACGTGCGGCAAGCTGGCCAAGTGGGCCCGCGGCCGCGGCCGAAATCCTCTCCTCGTCTCCTTCGACCTGAAACGCGCGGCGGCCCAGGACCAGCTGAAGATGATCGCCGGCTCGCTCGGCCTGCCCTTTTATGAAATGTCGGCGGAGCAGATGGCTTCGCCCAAGGTCGCCCTGCGCGAACTGCTGAAGGAAACCCGCAACCGCGGCTTCGATCTCCTCATCGTCGATACCGCCGGCCGCCTCCATGTCGACGACGAGCTGATGGATGAGCTGCGCCTGGTCAAGGACATCCTGGACCCGGTCGAAGTCATCTACGTCGGCGACGCGATGACCGGCCAGGACGCCGTCAAGAGCGCCCAGGCCTTCGCCGAGCGGATCGGGCTGACCTCGATCATCCTGACCAAGCTCGACGGCGACGCGCGGGGCGGCGCGGCGCTGTCCATCGTTACGGTGACGGGCACGCCCATCAAGTTCGTCGGCGTCGGGGAGAAGTTCGACAAGCTCGAGGTCTTCCATCCCGACCGGATGGCCTCCCGCATCCTGGGCATGGGGGATATCCTCAGCCTCATCGAGAAGGCCGAGCAGGAAGCGGACGTTCAGGACGCCGAGGAGCTCGCCCGCAAGATCCGCCGCCAGGAGTTCACCCTCGAGGACTTCAAGAAGCAGATCGGCCAGCTCAAGAAGATGGGCTCGCTCCAAGGCCTGCTCGGCCACCTCCCGAACGTCGGGCCGTTCAAGAACCTCGGCCAGGCCCAGGTCGACGACCGCAAGGTGCTCCACTACGAGGCCATCATCAATTCCATGACGCCCGCGGAGCGGCTCGACCCGAAGATCATCAGCGGGAGCCGCCGCCAGCGGATCGCGCGGGGCAGCGGCCGGCCGGTCCACGAGGTCAACCAGCTGTTGAAGCAGTTCATGGAGATGAAGTCCATGATGAAAAAATCGGCCTTTCAGAAGATCCTCTCTTCGTTCAAATAGTATTCGGCCCTCGCCGCGAAGGCCAAGGAGTGCGCCGATGGTTCGACCGGATTCAGCGCGAAAAGCGGCTCTTGTCCTCCTCATCGTCTCCCTCGCTCTCGCCCTCTCCTGCCGGGGAACAAGCCCTGCGGATGGCCAGCGGATCGAGGTATCGGTGGACAAGGCTCGGCCGCGGCCCGGCGATGCCGTTCAGGTCAGCGCCGTCGTCCAGCCGGCCGGCTCCGTCGACGAGGTCGACCTGGAGGCCGTCCTCCTCGTCCCGACCAGGGGGCCGCAAGGCTTCGCCCTCAGCCTGACCAGCCGGGAGCTCGGGCTGTTCAAGGGCGAGATCCGTCTGGCCGCCGGGACGCCGCAGGGATTCTATGCGATCACGGTGGCGGACAAAAAAGCGCCGGCGGCGGCCGCGGGCAAGGCCGGCTTCATCGTCGGCAAGGTCGTGGGGGATTTCATGATCGCCAGCGCCATGCCCGCCGAAGGCGCCGCGGAAGACGCGGAAGCGTACATGCGGAATTTCATGGCCGCGGGCGGCAACATGCTCGTCGTCCACGACATCATCAACAAAAAGGCTTGGTATCCGTCGAAGGTCTGCGCGGAAGCGGCCGCGGCCGGGTCGGCCGACGACCGGGTCGGGCTGGCCCTCGGTTTGGCCGATCGGCTCGGGCTCCCGGCCATGATCACGGTCGTCTGGGACATGACGAAACCCATGCCCTACGCCGAGCACATGGACAGCATGAAGTCAGTCATGCGGGAGCTTTGGGAACTCTACAGCCGGCATCCGTCGCTCCTCGGCTTTTACGATTATCAGGAAGGGAGCGGGACCTATTTCGCGGCGCATGTCCGGGAGTTCGCCGACGCCGTCAAGGCGTTGAACAAGGGATTGCTGTCCGGCTGCGCTCCGTATGTCGACGACCCTCTGCTGGCCGGCTACCTGGCGGCTATCGACAGCCTCGACGTCGTCATCTACCAGGGCGCGGTGATGGCTTCCTACCGCCCGGACAACCGGAAGATGTTCCCCCTGCGGCGAACGAGGGACTTTGCCGCTCTCTCCGCAGGGGCCATGCTTCAGAAAAAAAAGGTCGCCCTGTCCCACGTCGAGCTCTTCGGCTACATGGAACGCGGCTTTGAAGGAAAATATTTGGCCGGTCCCGAGGACGCCTTCGACCAGATCCTGAGCGCCGCGTCCTGCTATGGGCCCGACGGGATCACCCTCTTCACCTATCACCACAATGTCCACACGATGGGCAAGACGGTCGAGGCGGTCAAGATAACGGCGCCCGCCGTTGTCAGAGGACTACGGGCGTTCAACCTGATCGCCGGCGAAATCGCCGTCGAGCCCGGCCGGATCGCGGTCTACATTCCCTATAACGATTGGTGGGTGGACCGCTGGACGGAATGCTTCCTCCCCGCCCTCGACGCGTTCCGGCGGCTGGGCCTTGCGGCCGAGATCCTCCCTTTCATTCCTCCCCGGAACGAGGAGATCCTTCCTTATTATCCCTACCACATGAACGAGGAGCAGCTCGAATTCCTGCTGGCCGGGAAATACGTCCTCGTCCTGCCGGACATCGCCGGGATGCAGGACACGGACAGCCTGATGCTCAAGGCCTTCGTCGAGCGGGGAGGGACGGCCCTGCTCTTCGGCCCGCGGATCCCGTTCGGGGACGGATTCGACAGGGACGCGCTCGTCGGGGGGAAGGAATCGAAATCGGACCGCCATTATTACCTCGAGCTGGATGAACCGCTCTTCACTCGCGTCAAAACCGGAAGGCGATTCAGGGTGGGTTCTTCGGCGCCGACCGCCTGGAAGCCGGCCGGGGCGAAAAGCCCGGCCGTGTTCGAGGACGGGTCGGCGGCCGTCCTCGTGAATACCTTCGGCAAAGGCGCGGTCGTGACGGTCCCGCTATCGATCACGGAAGCGGCGCAGTCGATGCCCGATCTCGTCCGCGATATTCTGGATTTCGCCTTGGCCCGCCACGGCCTGGCGCGGCCCTTCGACATCGACGGCGTCGGCGGCGACATGGACGTGGCCATGACGTCGGGGAACGGCGCGCCGGCCGCCGCGGTCATGAACTACGAAGCGCGGGCCGCGGACGTCGCGATCTTCGCCCTGAACCTCGACCCCGGACGGACATATATCCTGACCGATTTAAAGGCGGGGACAGTAACGAAACGGCAGGGAAAAGAGCTTTTTCCTCTCCGGATTCGCGTCGCGAGCCACGACTTCGCCGCCTTTCGGATTAAAGCGGAATAGCCTCAGAAAGACGCTTAATCTGTCGTTCTGGCTGATTCGTTCGCGGCGCCAAACCCCGATTTTCAAATCGGGGAAAGAGCGCCGCTCAGTATTAAGCCTCTAAATACCCCGGGCTTTAGCCCGGGGATGGCTTTATCAATCAATTAATAGCAATGTGGACATATCTATTGACATGAAATGAGGCATATGTTATATAAAATATTGATAAATAATTAAATATAATTGACACAAGCCAGGACATATATAATGACATATTTAACAACTCATCCGTGGCTGACATTCCGCCTCAAAATGGAACTGGCTCGGCCCGCTCTCTGGATGTTGTTGGGCGAGGCAGCTTCGAAGTGTGAACATATCGCCGGGATTCCTCTTCAGCCTGAGACGGCGAACCGATTACATCAACTTTATTTAGCCAAAGGCGCTGCGGCCTCGACGGCGATTGAGGGAAACACTCTGACAGTAGACGAAGTTTTAAAACGCATCCAAGGTAAGCTTGATCTTCCGCCGTCGAAAGAGTATCTAGGCCGGGAAGTGGATAACATCGTAAGCGCCTGCAATCAGCTGGCCACAGAATTTTCTTCAGAAAGCGGTGGCTATATCTTGGACTCAACCCGGATTAAGGAATTCAACAAACAAATCCTCGCGGGATTGGACCTCGGTGAGGGCGTTATCGCCGGAGAAATCCGCGCGTATCCGATCGTCGTTGGAAGCGCTTATCGGGGCGCGCCGGCGGAGGATTGCGGAGCTTTATTGGACCGTCTGTGCGAGTGGCTTAACGGGCCGGATTTTAAGATTCCGGACACGAATAGGATGGCCGGGATGGAGACCATCTATGCCGTTTTAAAAGCTATTGTCGCCCACATATATTTAGCTTGGATCCATCCTTTCGGAGATGGCAATGGACGGACGGCGCGGCTGACGGAATTTGCAATCCTTTTGGAGGCCGGGATTCCCCAACCCGCCTGCCATCTCCTGAGCAATCACTATAACCAGACTCGGGCCAAGTATTACCAACAGCTCGATTATGCGAGCAAATCTGGAGGGGATATCCTGCCGTTCATCGAATATGCCGTCCAGGGATTTGTGGACGGATTACGCGAACAACTTCTGATCGTAAGAGAGCAACAACGGATGGTTTCCTGGACGAATTATGTCCATTGGATCTTCCGAGATCGAAAGCGAATCGCCGATCGACGTCAGCGAGACCTCGTGCTCGATCTGTCCGTGCGATCCGAGCCTGTTCCCGTCGGCAAACTCGGCGAATTGACGCCGCGAATTGCCAAAGCTTATGCATCCAAGACCGGCAGGACGTTGGCGAGGGATCTGGCCGATATCGAGAAGCTCGGCCTCATAGAACGGAGCCCGGACGGAATTCGGGCCAAGCGTGAAATGATCCTAGCGTTCTTGCCTTGGCGAAAGAAGGGGGCGAAGTGAAGAAAGCTCGACTTCTATTTCTATGTCTATTAATGATCCCGGCTTTCCTCAGCAGCCAAAATGTCGAGACGAAGGACGGGGCCCGGATCGTCCATAACGCTAAAGGCGGGCTTTGGGGCCCGGTGCCCAAGATCGAGCTCAAGCTGATCCGAAAAATCGGGGATGTCGACGCCGCCGATGAAAACCTGGCCTTTAACGGACCCGGCGACTTGGTCGAGGATCAGGAAGGAAGCATCTACATCGCGGACGCCGGAAATTTCCGGATTCAGAAGTTCGACAATGACGGAAATTTCAAGATGTCGATCGGCCGAAAGGGTCAAGGACCCGGCGAATTCGGCTCTGTCAGATCCTTGAGTATTGATCCGACGGAGCGACTCCATGCCCTGGACGGCAGCCAGAGGAGAATTCTCGTCTTCTCGAAGATGGGTCGCCTGCTCGATACGATCCGCCTTCTTCGGGGAACGATGGACCGACTCTTGTGTTTGAACGATGACCGCTACCTCGTCCACGAGCAGGTCCCCGGCCCGAAGCCCGATGAATCAAAGCTGCTCCTCAAGATCCTCGATAAGAAAGAAACCGTCGTTGACGAATTCTGTGCCGCTCAGAATTTTGGAGAATCCGTCACAAACCAGATCGGGAACTCATTGCAGGCGGCCATCGGACGCGACGGCGCGATCGTCGTCTCCTTCATCTTCCAGAACCGAATCGAGAAATATTCTCGTGAAGGAAAGCTTCTTTGGAGGGCCGACCGGCCCCTGAATTTCGAGACGAAGGTCATCGAAAAGGGCAAATTCGAGACGACATCGAACTCGACCAGATACACGTCGCCAAAAATGAATTCCTGCTCCCGCGGGATCGCGGCCGACGGCGCCGGCCGGATCTGGGTCGTGACCTATCGGCGGCAAATCAAGCCCGAGGAGGTCATCCGCGTTTCTCAATACGGAACGAGGGAGGGCGTGACCATCAAGCGGGAGGGGAACACCGATCTCCGGACGACCGATATGTTCCAGCTCGAAGTCTTCGATCACGACGGGAATCTTCTCGGCGCGATCCCTCTCACCCATTTCGTCGACGGCATCTGGATCTTTGCGGACCGCCTCTATCTCCTCGATCGAGAACGGGGTGTTACATATTATCAATACGAGATCGTCGGGCGATAGAGACGCTCCTTCGACTTACAATGATGACCGGGAAAATCGTTTTCGTCCCGGGATAGACGGATCGCCGACGCGGGAAACAACTTCACACCGAATAAGATCCGATCGCTTTTAAGACCCCTCGGCTCTCGCGCAGGATGATGCCCTCGATCTCCGGCGCGAACGGGAATCCCTGGTAGAACATCGGCGCGCAGTAGCAGGCGTAGTCCGAGCGGTCGCGGTAGGCGGCGCGCGAAGGGACGTAGCCGATGCTCCCGTTCGCGTAGCCGATCGGGACGAACGGGCCGAGGGCTTTTTGCAGCTTGAGGCCGATGCCGCAGAAAATTTCGCCGGGCAGGGCGAGCATCTTCAGCCTCCCGATCGCCAGGGCCTGGAGGGGCACGTTTTCGAGGAACGGAGCCTTTCGACGCGCCCGATAGGTTGCCAAGGCTTCCTTCTTCCATTCCTTGGCGAACCGTTCGGCCCCCGGGAATTGGGCGTATTTTTTTTCGAACGCCGCGGCTTCGCGCTCGATGTCCCGCTTTGTCCATATATCAAGTGGAATCCGGATGCGCTTTTCGACGGCGGCCAGCCCCGGCCCGGCCTGGACCTCGGCGTACGCCCCGGCCTTGTCCAGGCGGCGCTTCAAGAGGTCGCCGTAGAGCCGCAGGTCTTCGGACGTGCCCTGTCCCCATCGATTCGCCTGGGTGACGGGGTCGATGTCGCCGCAGTAGCCTTGAAAAAAGACGGCTTTGGCCCCGGCCCTCTCGACCTCGCGGATCCAGGCGCCCGGCCAGTCGGCGGAGACGCCCTTGCTGCGACCGAGGACGACGGCGTGGCAGGCGTAATTGAGAAGAAAGATCTTTTTTGATTTGGTTCGAAAGGCGGCCGCCTTGAGCCAAGGGTCGATATCGCGAAAATCCTTGGATCGGCGGTTATATCCGATGGGTTCGACCGCTTCGAACGCCGATCGGCATTCCGCTTCCTCGGGATGCCCGGCCGCCTCTTCGGCGGCTTCGACGATCCGCGTTTCGACGTTTTTCATATAGGCGCCGTCCACGTCTCCCAATCCCGGCAGAGCCTGAGTGGCCGGCCCGGAATGGGTGTGGGTGCAGGCCAGGAGCACATGCGAAAACGGCAAGCCGAGCGCTTCCGCCATATCGGCCCTGAGTCGGTCGGAAAATTCGACCGTGAATCCGATAAGGTCACAGGCGACAAGCAGAAGGGTTGTCGTCCCGTCCGAAAGAAAGAGGACCCTGACCTTGAGGTCGTCGAGGACGGCTTCAGCCTTGCGGTCGAGGTAAAATCCGTAGCCGCAGAGATCGACGCCAAGCGGCGGGGTGATGATCCGCTCGCCGAAACCGGCGCACAATTTACTCATTTCTTAAGGACCAGGTCCAAGCACCGCAGCCAGAAGGCGTTATAGCCCGGCCAATAGACGAAATTGCAGCCCCAATGCGGCGCAGGATCGGACGTGTAGGCCAGGACGCGGCCTTTCCCGAAATCGCGGACGGCCAGCAGCGGGTCGCCCGTCTCCTTGATCGTGAGGAGGACCGTGCCCTCTTTCTTCGGTCGCGTCTTGTTGTAGCCGAGGAGCGGCGGCATCGCGGAGAAGCCCAATCCTCTGGCGAAGCGCTTTCCATCCGCCGTCGCCCGGGCCGAAAATCCTTCCGTGCTCTCGACTAGGTCCTCGTATTCGAGGCAGTCGACGGGAAGGAGGTCGGCGAGGAGCGTTCGACCCCAGCCGCCCTTGCCCATCTCGCCGGTGAACGAATACCAGCCGCCGAGGAGCATGAGGCCCTTGCCGGCCTCGACGGCTTGCTTGGTCAGTCGGAGGCGGTCGGGAAAGGTCAGCGGTTTCTTACCGAATTTCGTCCGGTCGAAGAAATGGGGGGCGAGCTGGAAGAGCTTGGCGTCCACGTCGCTGAAGATGAGCACGTCGTATTCCTTGAGGATCTTTTCGTAATCGCCCGGACCGAGGTTGTTGTAGAACTCCCAGCTCGGGACGGATTCGCACGCATGCCCGCCCTTCGACTCCAAGGCTTCCTTGAGCCATTTCCCGTAGTTGAAGATGTCGAGGCCTTTGGGGGAGTGGAAAAAAGGCGTTTCGGCGAAGACCGGTCCCGTCATGACGGCCCAATCCCCGACGTAATAGATCTTGGCCATGGCCGCTGCCTCCTACGACAATCGTATCATTTTTTCGGAGAATTCGCGTAGAGGACGACGTCCTGGAGCCTGAGCCGCGCTTTGGCGGTCGGGTTCAGGACCTTGATCCGGACCTCGTGTGTCCCGGGCTTGAGATCGTAGGCCCAGAACGGCGTCGGATTCCGGACCAGGGGATCCGTCGGCAGATCGATGAGACCGATCCGCTTCCCGTCAATGGCCAGTTCCGCCTGGATGACATATTTTTGACCATCCATGGAGACGGCTTCTCCATTGACGGCGAAGCCGATCCCCTCGAAACGGAACGAAGCCTCGTCCGTGACGTCGCGATCGAGCGTCCGGCGCTCCACCGGGACATGCCCGGCGAAGTTCGTCTCCGTCTTGACTGGAACGATCGGCGGGCGGATGATCTCGGCCCTGTCGGCCTCGACGCGGCCGCCGTGCCGCCGGATATTCTCGAGGGCCTGGGCATAGGACAACTCTGCGGCCCGGTCGAGCGAAATCGTCGTGTAGGGAAAGGGCTTGGCCGCGATCGAAGCCAGGCCGTTCTTCCAGACGGCCGGGATCTTCTCGTATCCGAGCATCGTCCCCAGGATGCCGCCGGCGCTGGCCGGATTGCAGTCCGAGTCGTCGCCGCAGCGGGCGCTGATGTCCAGCGTCTTTCCGAAATCGCCGCCGCCGTAGAGCAGGCCGATGAGGATCCAGGCGGCGTTGATCTTGGCGTCGATGTCGAAGCTCGAGAAAACGCCTTCGGGACAGCCGACGTCCTCCGCCCATCGGCGTTGGACTTTGAACCAGGTCTCTTTCCAATCGCCCGGGTTTTCCCCATGCCGGCGGATGACGTCGCGCATGGCCTGGGCGAAGGTCGTCCCCGCCGGGATGGCCTTGAGCGCTTCGGTGACGACAAAGTCGACATCGTCGGAGACGAAGGCCAGCGAGTACATGGCCGCCACATAGACGCCGCCGTACCAGCCGTCGCCCGAGTTCATGATGTGCCCGATCTTGTCGCAGATTGCCGCCGCGGCGTTCGGCTGGCCGGGGGACATCAGCCCGGCGAAGTCCGCCTCGATCTGAAAATCGATGTCGTCGGCGTGGGGATTATTCAGCCAGTGTCCCGAAGCGGGCGGCGGGATCCCCCTAAGGATGTTGTAGCGGGCCATCTGATTGGCGTGCCAGAGCGGATAGGGGGCATGAGCGAAGGCCGACGCGAAGGAAGCGGCCGGGGCGTCGAGGCCCTCCTTGGCGAAGACGTCGACGAAGGTCAGGTCCATGTAGACGTCGTCGTAGAGGCCGGGGCTGTTCTCGAAGCTCGCCGGAATGGCCTCGGCGCTCCAGGCGATGGGCTGATAGTCCGGGATGAACGTGCCCTTGAAGCGGAATTCGGTCGGACCGCCGTACGTGCAGCCGATCGTCTGACCGGCCCAGCCGCCGCGGATCTTGTCCTTCAGCGTTTTCAGCGAAAGCGCGGTCCTGGTTCCCGGATCGAATTGCCCGCGAAATTTATCCTTGGGCAGGGCTACGTGATCGGTAAGCGCCTCGGCCGTGAGGTCGACCCGGTACTTCGGCTCGAGCGGATCTTTCTGAGCTGCGAGAAAAACGGCGGAGCAAACGCCGAAGAGGAGTGTCGGGAGGGATGCGGGCTTGATTCTCATAGGATCCTCCGGATCAGCCACCAGCCGAATCCGGCCGCGGCGGCCAATCCCATGGCGAATAGGCCCCAGGTCCCGGCGAACAACGCATTGGTCGCCACGACCAGGCCGAAGCAGGCGGCGATCCCCAGAACGCTGTCGGCGATCAGGTGACCTGTCGAAGGTTCTCCGGTTTCCGCGACGGCCGCTAAGGGCCGGATCGGCTTCCATAGGCCCGGCGGCCGGCATCGCTCATAGAAGCGGACGAGCGTCTCCTTCGATTCGGGCGGGGTCAGGAGAGACACGAGGAGGAGGACGAAACCGCTGGCAAAGAAAAGGATGGCCATGCCCAGCCAGGCAGGCTGATGCTCGAACCCGAGGACGAACCAGATCAGAATGGAAAGGGGGAGGCCGAGGACGATGGCCGCGATCTCGCCCCAGATGTTGAACCTCCACCAGAAGAAGCGGAGCCAGGAGAGGGGCAGGATGAAGATGACCATGACCGAGTTGATGAACAGGAACCAGCTGACCATGTTCTCGACGAAAAGAATCGCCACGCCGGCGCTTAGGAGAAAGAGGAGGAGCGTCGCCAGGCGGCTGGAGAGGACCTGGCGCCGGAGCGATTCGTTCGGCCGCAGGGGCCGGTAGATGTCGTTGATGACCAGGCTCGAGCCCCAGTTGATGAGCGAGCTCAAGGTGGACATGAAGGCCGCCGCTTCGGAGGCGACGAGCACCCCGATGAATCCGACCGGGAATTTCGTCGCGTTGATCAGTTCGCCCCAGGCGTGGGCCGGATCGGCGATGAGCTTGATTCCGGCCGGCACCGGCCCTGTCTGGCCGACGAGGTCTCTGGTCCAGAAAAGCGACAAGGCGATGACGCCCAGCCCGATCAGCGGGATGGTCCGCAGGGACAGGGCCAGGAAGGAGTTGAACAATTGCCCGCCCATGGCATGGGCCTCGTTCTTGGCCCCCATGAACCGCTGGGCCGTCATGCCTTCGCCGGCCGTCGGGGAGCCGGCGAAGAACAGGCCCTGGATGACGAGCATGGCCATGGTCAAAGCGGGGATGAGCGGCGTCGGCGGGATCTGCTGGAAAGCTTCGGGCCGGATCGCGCGGATGCGCTCGATGATGGCCGCCCAGCCGCCGTGCTGGGGAACGGCCAGGAAGAAAAAGGCCAGGCTGCCGGCGAGCAGGATGGCGAACTGGACGACGTCGGTGAAGACGACGCCGGCGAGCCCGCCGAAGAGCGTGTAGACGACGGTGACGCCGCCGAAGATGAGGAGGATCTGGGTTTCGGTCAGCGGCACGAGCGGGGCGATGGTCTTGGCGAAGAAGCCGGTGATGTAGCCGATGATGATGACGGCGTAGCCGAAGAGGAGGAGCGCGTAGATCTTGCGGGCGACGAGGCTGGCCCGTCCTCCGTAGCGGAGCGTGATGAGCTCGGCCGTCGTCACGATCCCCATCCGCCGCCACATCCGGGCCCAGATGATGGCGACGAGGGGCATCCAGATGATCCAGGACGCCCACCACATCCAGTTGCCGGCGAGCCCGAAGACCAGGACGAGCATGACGAACCCGCCGTTCCCGGATTGGTAAGTAGCCGTGTTGGACAGGCCTATGGCCCACCAGGGCAGGCTCCGGTTGCCGGTGAAGTACCCCGTCGCTCCCTGCTTGCCGGCCTTTTTGGTGAAATAGAGGCCGACGAGGAGGGAGATGAGACAGAGGGAAGCGACGACGACCCAGTCCGTGACGCCCACGGTGAAAACGCTATCAATTCAGGGAGGAAATGTCAAAATGGCATACACTTGCCGCGGATGTGTCTGCCTCTCCGACGGCAGCATCCCCATCTAGGGACAGACAGGGACCGGAGATCGATCAGGCGACTAGCCCTTTTTTAGCGAGCGATAGTTGACGAAGACGAGGGTGAGCGAAATCAGGGCGATGGCCAGGGCGGTCACCAGATCCCCGGTCTTGACGCGGCTGAACGCCCCCCCACCTCCGGCGATCATCTTAACGGCCAGGACAATGTGATAGATTCCCAGAGCCGCAAAAACGGCCATCAGGATTCCGTGCGACCACCGATAGCCGGCCGAGGCCAGGATTCCGAGCCAGAGAAACAGGGCGGGGATCAGGCCCCGCCCGATCATGGCCAAACGATGGGGGGGATAATCCCACGGGGCCCGGAAAACTGCGTAGAACAGAAGGGGGAAGCCGATGACGAAAAGGACGGAGACGATGATGAGGGCGCGGTTTTTACGCTTCCGGCCGTGGAGGAACAGGAAAACCCCCAGAATGGATATCAAGCCATAAACCAGATAAAAAAGGAATTCGTTCTTGGCTACGTAGACATCGGTCAATGGCAAGACCCCTCGGGAATAAAAATAAAGGACGGTCAGAGCGACGAGGATGGAAACGACCGCCGATATCTTGACGAGGGCTTTATGTGACATGAGATTCCCCTTTTTCTCCAGCCATCTCATTATTGAGAGCGGCCGGGGTTTTGTCAAGAATAGGACGCCAGCGATATCAGGTTACCGCGTCCGATGATCCGCAAGTTGATTGACATCGCCGGAGAGCCGGGCTATCTTATTTTTATCCCGGTTAAGGAGGGTTTCATGGCCAGCCGTCCCATCCGAAAGACCTCGGATTCCGCCGTCCGACATCTTTTCAGCCTTAGGAGCCTGGTGGCTACGGTCACGGCGCTTTGCGCTTTTCTGGGGGCCGCCGAGGCGGCCTTGAAGACGACGCCCTCTTCGGTCACCGTGGCACGCGATGTTAATTGCAAGTTGATCCCGGGCTCGATTTCCGTCGGCTCCGGCTGCACAGCGACCAACTTCCGCTATAACGTCGATACGAGATGGGAACCATGCAGCGGTCCCAAGAAGGTGGATGAAGTGGCCGTGACGATCCGCGGATCGCGCGGAAACGTCTATGAAGGCCGGGACTATTGGGATGGTCGCCGCCGCACGGAGAGGCCGGGCCCGCTCAAGAGCGTTATCCTGGGGCCGGGCACGTATACGGTCCTTCTCGAATCGGGCCGAAATACGAGTGCGACGCTGTATTACGATCTCAATTGCCCAGCGCCGGCAGGGACGGTTTACGAGGCCGCGACGCTTCTCGGCAAGTTCGAGACGAACTTCAGACAGTGGTACGAGAAGATCTCGGGAACGCAAAACAGTTCCATTTTCGTGAAGGGGACGGACAAACAGCGCAAGACAAAATTCACGTGGGACAGCGTGGCCAAGGACGTCATTTATGAGCGCGCTTACACGATCGCGAAGCCGGGCCGCGTCTATGTCATCGCCGAATTCCGTATGGACGACCGGGCGGAGTACGGTCTCGGCCGGCTTTACTCCGTCGGTACGGTGTATCCGAAGATCTGGAACGGCCGGGCCTGGCAGGACTATCCCGGCCCCGGCAGCAGCGGCTGGCTGAACTACGTCGGCTATGCCGGCAACCGGCCGATCCTGCCGAATCCTCAATTCAAATATACTGGCCGGCCCGGAGATAACAAGATCCAGGTTCTGGGAACCGGTTTTCCGGTCAAACCCGGCAAATATCAGTTGGCGATCCTCTCGGCCATCGCCTGCGATTGGATCGCCCACTTTCCGTCGAAGGGCAAGATTTTCACGTACTTTATTCCCGATTGAGGGCCTTTTTTCCAGTTGACTTGGGCGGCGAATTCGGCTATGATCTTAATTCATTTTAATAGAATGGATTAACCTACCATGATGACATTGCGTTTGATGAGATTCGGGGCCAAAAGCAAGCCCTCCTATCGGATTGTCGTCGTCGACTCGAAGAAGCCGCGCGAGACCGAGGCCGAGGAAATCATCGGCTATTACAATCCCCTCAAGGAGCCCGCCGAGGTTTCCCTGGACCTCGAGAAGGCCAAATTCTGGATGGACAAAGGCGCCAAGCCTTCGCCCACCGTCAAATCCCTCATCAAAAAAGCGGCCAAAGCACCGAAACTTTCCTGATTTCATATCTCTACATCGCGAAGGAGGTTACCGTGAAAGAGCTCGTTGAATTGATCGCGAAAGCGCTCGTGGACCAACCCGAAAAAGTGATCGTCTCCCAGCTCGAGGGAGAACAGACCACGATCCTGGAGCTCAAAGTTGCGCCCGAAGATCTGGGCAAAGTGATCGGAAAGCAAGGCCGGACGGCGCGTGCCATCCGCATTCTCCTCGGCGCTGCCGGCATGAAGTTGAAGAGGAGATACAACCTCGAGATCATTGAAAAAGGCTGAGTTGCGGGCAATCGGAAAAGTCCTGCGGAGCCACGGGAAGCAGGGGGAGCTCAAGGTCAAGTTCAGGACGGAGCTCCTCCCCGAAAGTTTTTTTTTAAGGTTTTTCTGACCGAACGGGGGACCGTTCGGGAGTTCGAGGTCGAGCGGTTCGTCCCTTACAAAAACTCCCATCTCCTCAAGCTGAAGGGAATCGATTCCCTGGGGAGGGCCGACGAATTCGCCGGAGGCGACGTCTTCGTGCCCGACGCCGAACTCAAGCCGCCGGATGAGGGCCGGCTCTACGATTTTGCCCTCGTCGGCTGCTCGGTCGTGACGACGGCGGGGCGGCCGGTCGGCATCGTCAGGGACGTGGCCGCCATCGGAGAATCGACGCTCCTCGTCTTGGAGGGCGATCCGGGCCCGAAGGAGGTCCTGATTCCCCTAAGCCGGGACATCTGCGTCGAGATCGACCCGGAGGGCCGGCGGATCGTCATCGACCCTCCGGATGGCCTTTTAGACTTGAATGAGATTTGATATAATTACGATCTTTCCCGAAATGTTCGAAGGCTTCCTTTCGGGGGGGATCATCAAGCGAGCGATCCAAAAAGGCCTGATCTCAATCGAGGTGTGCTCTTTGAGGGATTTTACGACCGACAAGCACCGGACGGTGGACGATCGCCCCTACGGCGGCGAAGAGGGCATGGTCTTCAAGGCCGAGCCCATCTTCAAGGCCGTGGAGAGCGTGCGCGCTTCGGCCGCGACGCCGGTCTATCTTCTCTCGCCCTCCGGGCGGCGCTTCGACGCCCGCCTGGCCGAGGAACTGGCCGGCCGGCCCCAGGTCGTCCTTATCTGCGGCCGCTACGAAGGCGTCGATGAGCGCGTGGCGGAGCACCTGGCCACCGACGAGATCTCCATCGGCGATTACGTGCTGACGGGCGGCGAGCCGGCGGCCATGGTCGTCGTCGACGCCGTGTCGCGGTTCGTCCCGGGCGTCGTCGGCAAAGAGGAATCCGTGCGGAACGAGTCGTTCCGCGACGGCCGGTTGGATTGCCCGCAGTACACCCGGCCCCGGGATTTTCGGGGGATGAAAGTCCCCCCGGTTCTCTTTTCGGGAGACCACAAGAAGATCGAGGCTTGGCGCAGGGCCAAGGCGCTGGAGAAGACGGCCCGGAGGCGGCCCGACCTGCTGGACGGCCGCGACGCGCCTTCCGGCCGGACGAAGCCCGCGGATCCATTACGCGACGAAAGGAACAAACGATGAGCCTGATGCAACTAGTCGAAGACGGACAGAAGAGAACGGATATCGAGGCCTTCGGGGTCGGCGATACGGTCAAGGTCCACGTCATCATCAAGGAAGGCGACAAGGAGCGCATCCAGGTCTTCCAGGGCGACGTCATCGCGAAGCGCGGCCGGGGCCTGGACACGACCTTCATCGTCCGCAAGATCTCGTTCGGCATCGGCGTCGAAAAGATCTTCCCCCTCCATTCCAAATCGATCAAGAAGATCGAAATCGTCCGGACGACCAAGGTCCGAAGGGCCAAGCTCTACTACCTGCGCGACCTGAAAGGGAAAGCGGCCCGGCTCCGGGAAGAAAAATAATCTTCCGCCGTGGCCGATTTCGAAATCGAACGGTCTTTTTTCGAACAGGGATATCGGCTCATCGCCGGCGTGGACGAGGTCGGGCGGGGCGCCCTCTTCGGCCCGGTCGTCGCCGCCGCCGTCATCTTTCCCGCGGCCTGGTTCGCCGGCCGCCGGCCTGCCTGGCTTCGCCGGACGAAGGATTCCAAGCTCCTCGCGCCCGCGGCGCGTGAGGAGCTCTCCCGCCATATCCGGGCCGAAGCCGCGGCCTTCGCCTTCGGATCCGCGACCCATACTGAAATCGACCAAAAGAACATCTTCTGGGCTTCGCTCGAAGCCATGCGGCGGGCCGTGGAGCGGCTCCCGCAGCGGCCGGACGCCGTCCTCGTCGACGGCTTCGAGCTCAGAGATTTTCCGTACGTCCAAAAGGGGATTCCCGGGGGGGATAAGAAAAGCTTCTCCATAGCCGCCGCGTCGATCGTGGCCAAGGTTCTGCGCGACAGGCTGATGGTCCGCTACGACCGCCTGTACGCGGGCTACAATCTGGCGGGGAACAAGGGCTACGCGACGGAGGACCACTACCGGGCGCTCGAGGCGCTCGGCCCGACGCCGCACCACAGAAGGAGCTTCCGGCTTCAGGCGGAAAAGACGCTGTTCTGAACCCGAGCCGGCGAAGCCTTCCAGCTATTTCATGAACTCGATCCAGATCGGGAGGGCCGTGCGGCTGCCCGTCTCCTGGTCGGCCAAGGAGGCGTGATTGTCCCGGCCGACCCAAACGCCCACGGCCAGCTTGTCGTCGTAGCCGACGAACCAGCCGTCGGTGAAATCGTTGGTCGTCCCCGTCTTCCCGTAGAGAGGCCGGTTCAAGACCAGAGCGGGTGTGGCTGTGCCTTCGAGGATGACGTTCTTCAACATGAGGTTCAGGGAAGAGACGACCTCCGGGGGGATCACTCTTTCCGCGGGCGCGGCGGTTTCCGCGGCCGAGAATTGCTTCCGGTCGACGATGCGGTCGAGGGCCGTCGGCTCGACCCGCGTTCCTTTCGCCAAGGCAACATACGCGCAGACGAGCTCCATGAGGGTCAGCTCCGAGGCTCCCAGCGCGGAGGACAGATACGGATAGACCTTGCTCCGGATCCCCAGGCGCCGCGCCGTCTCCAGGACGCTCCCCATCCGGATTTCATTGGCCAGGTAGACCGTGGCCGCGTTGAGAGAATAGGTCAGGGCTTGGTCGAGCGTCACGATCCCGTTGTACGAAGGGCTGAAATTGTGTGGAGTCCACGGTTTTCCGCCGACCATGTAGGTCGTTTCTTCGTCGAGGATCAGGTCTTCGGGCTTGTAGCCTTTCATCAGGGCCGTGAGATAGACGATCGGCTTGAACGCGGACCCGGGCTGCCTCATCGCCTGCGTCACGCGGTTGAATTGCGACTCCCAGAAGTCCGTCCCGCCGACCATCGCCTTGATCCGGCCCGAGTCGATCTCGACGGCCAGGAGGGCCGCCTGGACGCCGGTCAGGCCGCGCTTGCCCATGGCCCGAACCCCTTCATAGACGGCGTTTTCCGCTTTCTGCTGGAGCTTGTCGTCGAGCGTCGTATAGATCGTCATCCCCGCCGTTAAAAGCCGGTCGCCGTAGCGCGGTTCGAGAAGGGACCGGCAGTAGTCGACGAAATAGGGAGCCCGGTAGCGCGAGGCCTGGGACCGGGTCGGGATGGGCTTCCCCAGGGCCCTGAGATAATCCGGCTGGGGGATGAAACCCTTGACGACCATCTGCTGGAGGACGAGGTCGCGCCTCTGCTTGGCCCGCTCAGGATTCTTCAACGGAGAATAGGCCGCGGGTGCTTTCAAGATGGCGGCCAGGAGCGCGGCTTCGGCCGCGTCGAGGTCGGCCGTCGATTTGCCGAAATAGGCTCCCGCGGCCGCTTCGATGCCGTAGGCGTTCGCTCCGAAAAAGGCCTGATTCAGGTAGAGCCCCAGGATCTCGTCCTTGGTGTATTTCTTTTCGAGCTTGACGGCCAAGGCGATTTCCTGGATCTTCCGGACGATGCTCTTTTCCGGGGTGAGATAGAGGCGCTTGACCAGCTGTTGGGTGATCGTACTGCCGCCCTCCGCGGGCCCTCCTTTTTTCAGGTCCTTGATGGCCGCGCCCACGATCCTGACGAAGTCCACGCCCGAATGCTCGTAATATTTCGAGTCCTCGACGGCGATGAACGCGTTCTTGACCAGGGCCGGGATCTTGTCGGCGGGAAGAAACGTCCGCTTCTCGATGAAAAATTCCGCCAGGAGGGTGTTGGAGGCGGAATAGAGCTTGGACGTTTCGTAAGGGGCGTATTCGCCGAGCTGATTGATGTTGGGGAGATTGGACAGGCACCAATAGAGGAATCCGCCGCCGGCGGCCAGGCCCAGGACGAGGAGGACCAGAGCGGCCCTGAGGAGGATACGGGGGAGGGGGCGGAGGACCTTGCGCGCTTTGAGCCGAAGTTTCCGCGGGCTCACCGTTTTTTGGAGGGCGACGAGATCCTTGACCAGGGTCAGGATGTATTCGGGAGCCAGGGGGTCGGAGATCTGGACGATTCCCGGCCGGGCCAGCCTCTCCATCCCGGGCGCCCGGTCGTGCTCGGTGAGGACGATGATCCTTCGAGGAAGGAGCGAGGGAGGAAGCCTGCTTTCGAGGGTCCGGAGCGCGGAGTCTGCATTCTCCCTGGCGTCGTAGATCAGGACGGGGGCCGCAGAATCGAAGAATTCCCGGCAGGCCTCCTGCGGCAGGGAAAAGAGCGTGTGCTCGACGGAGCCGAAGGTGAGCGTCCTGCTCAGGACCCGGCCCCTGACGGGATCGGGCGAGAAGAGGACGACTTTGACGGCCATCCGGGTCGGGTCATTCTTCGAGCAGCGCTTGGATCAAAGCCCCTTTGGCCGTGGCGTAGAGGGGGTATTTGGCCACGGTGACTTCGGAGACCCGGAAGGGAAGCTTGACGTCCTTCATGGCCCACTGGAACATCTCCCGGCTGCCGGCGGGCATGACCGTGCCGCCGCTCAGCGCGATCGGGATCGGCTTGGACAGCCGGGGAAGGCTGTCCGTTGTCCCCAGGGCTTTCTGAAGGCTGGCGGCAAGTGTCCGGAACAGGTCTTCGTAATAGATGTGGAGGGCGGATTCGATCCTGTCCTTGGGGCTCGCGGACAGATTGAGCTGCCGCTCCTTGACCCGTTTGACCCGGAGCGTCGATTCGCCGATGGAACGGGCGGCCATAGCGTCGATCGTGTCGCCGCCCTTGAGGAGGCTGTAGGAGACGACGGGCACGGCGAGGTAGGAAAAGCAGACGTTGCACATGCCCCCGCCGACACTGATGCCGATGCCGGTATAGTTGTTGGCGGAGAGCTCGGAGATCGCCACGGCGGCGCCCTCGTTGATGGCGACGGGCGTGTAGCCGAGGTTCGAGAGCTGGGCCTTGAGGATGGATTCGTGGTAGACGAGGCCCGAGCCGTTCCCTTCGAGCGGCTTTCCCGGGATGCTGTAACAGACCTTTTCGCCCCTCTTCTTGGGGGGGCGGAGCA
>Ga0208828_1000175_pt1 | contig 29280 bp, 23 predicted proteins | sample Kivu_160m_FD_185487 | JGI IMG/M metagenome (GOLD analysis project Ga0208828, IMG submission 185487) | Freshwater microbial communities from Lake Kivu, Western Province, Rwanda to study Microbial Dark Matter (Phase II) - Kivu_160m (SPAdes)... | ecosystem: Environmental > Aquatic > Freshwater >... | reverse complement strand
CATCTCCGCCGCGGCATCGCTGGCCAAGGCCGGTAAAAAGGTATTGCTGCTGGAGAGGCATAATGTGCCGGGAGGCTACGCCACATCCTTTGTGCGCGGCCGTTACGAGTTCGAAGTCGCCCTGCACGGGCTCTCAGGATTGGGGGACCGTGATAACCTGGGACCCATCCTGAAGATACTCAACGCCAGCGGTGTAGCCCCGAAGGTCGAGTTTCTGCGCATCCCCGAGGTGTTTAAGGGCTACTACCCCGACTTCGAGTTGACCCTGCCCGTCGGGCGGGATAACCATGAGGAAGCGCTGTGCCGGCAGTTTCCCGGAGAGAAAGAGGGAATCAAGAAATATATCGCCACCATATTTGAGTTCGCCGACCAGGCGCTGAAGGCCAACCGCATTGGAATGAAGGCTGTGATGCAGGACCCCGGGCTGTTCTCCACCCTGATGACATATTACGGCAAATCCCTGGCCCAGGTGATCGACCCGCTGATAAAGGATGAAAAGCTGAGGGCGGTGCTGGGGCAGACCTGGGGCTATTACGCCCTGCCCCCTTCCCGGCTGTCTTTTCTGGTCTACACGCTCGGAATGGCCTCTTACATCAGGTTCGGCATGGCCCACATCAGGGGCACCTCCCAGGCGCTGTCGCAGGCGTTCATAGACGCGATTGAGGAAAACGGCGGAAAGGTGTGGTTGAACAAAGGCGTCAAACGCATATTGACTTCCCGCGGACGCGTGAGCGGCGTCCTGGCCGACGACGGCACGGAGCTGTCCACTCAATATGTGGTCTGCAACGCCAATCCGCTTACGGCGGCGCTGCAACTGCTGGGGAGGGACAAAGTGCCGGGGTGGTATCTCAACCGCCTGGGCGCATGGTCCGGCGGGGCGTCGACCTTCAATGTTTACCTGGGAGTGGACTGCGACTCCAGCAAGCTGGGGCTGGACGTGCATGAGAATTTTGTCAACGTATCCTATGACCTGGAAAAACAGTATGCCTGCATGAAGAGCTCGGTCGATTTCGATCCGGACGGCATAGCCATTACTGCCTACAGCGTCGGCGATAAAACGGTAGCACCCCCCGGAGCTTCCTCATTGGTACTGACGTCCATCGCCTATGCTGAGCCCTGGCTGAAGCTCAAACCGGACGAATACCAGGAGGCCAAGCACAGGCTGGCCGCAAAGATGATCAAGACCGCCGAGAGGGCGGCGCCGGATTTAAGCCGGCATATCGAGGCCGTCGAGGTGGCCACGCCTCTGACCAATATACGCTATACCGGGAATCCGGGCGGCAGCATCGTGGGATTCGACGAGAACTACCAGGGCACGGGCAGCGACCACCTGCCGCAGCGCGGCCCGGTGGAAGGGCTGTATTTCGCCGGCGCGTGGGTCAACATCGGAGGCGGATTCGAGCCATGCATAGCTTCCGGTGCCCTGGCCGCGCGCCAGGTCATCAAGGACATGGAGAAGGGCGGCTGGGAGGCCGCGGACATCGATAAAGTCAGGTCAATCGTGGAGAAGCAGGCCGCCGGCGTCCATGAACTGAAGAACCCGCTGGCCCGTCAGGGCAGAATGGTCGGCGCGGCACATCCCGGACGTCTCTCATTGAAAGTTAAGGAGATAATCGAGGAGACGTCCAGCGCTGTAACGCTGCGTATGGTCCCCGGCGAGGGCAGATTGCCCCTCTTTAAAGCCGGGCAATATATCAATCTTTTCGTCAAAGTGGGAAAAGTGCTGACTTCCAGGCCTTACAGCATCTCCTCCGCGCCTGGCAAACCGTATTTCGACCTGACGGTACGCAGAATTGACAGGGGATTCGTCTCGGACTACCTGCTCAAGAAAGTGAGTGCGGGAGACGAATTTGAGTCAACCGGCCCGTCGGGCGATTTCCACTATGAGCCGCTGATGGACTCCGGCGACCTGGTATTCCTGGCGGGAGGCAGCGGCATAACGCCCTTCATGTCGATGATCCGGCATGCCGCGGCTAAAAAGCTGCCTTTGAAGATACATCTGCTCTACGGCAGCCGCAAACCGGACGACATCATATTCAAAAAAGAGCTCAACCGCATCGCAGCCCGCAATGCCGATATAAAAGTCGATTACGTCATCAGCGAGCCGCCGGCAAGCTGGAAAGGGGCCAGGGGCTTCCTCGATGCAAAGGCAATAGCCAAACTGGTCGTCTCACTCACGGATAAGACGTTCTTCATCTGCGGTCCCGCGCCTATGTATGCGCTGTGCGAATCTGCTCTGACCGAGCTGGGGGTCCCGCTGCGCCGCATTCACAGGGAAGTCTACGGCCCGCCGGCCTGTGCCGCGGACGAGAAAGGCTGGCCGAAGGGGGCCGACCTGGATGCCGAATATACGATCATTGAGGAGGGTACGGGCCGCAAAATCAAGGCCAGGTGCGGTGAGCCGCTGATGGCCGCGCTGGAGAGGTCGGGCATCGTAATACCGGCTGTGTGCAGGTCGGGGGAATGCACGGCCTGCCGCACCAGGCTGGTCTCAGGCAGGGTGTTTATGCCGCAGCGCGTGCACCGCAGGCTGAGCGACGTTAAGAGCGGATATATCCATCCCTGTATGACCTATCCTCTGGACGACCTGCGCATCAGGATCTGCTGAAAGATATCTTTAAAATCGGCCTTCGCGGATTGACTTCGCATTGTCACCGCAATATACTTACGCCTTATCCTTCAGGAAGTTTAAAACGGCCGGGGTGAAGTATGAATGAAGCCGAGTTGCTCAAGGTGGCCGATCTGAATCTCATCGAGTTCTGGCGGGAGAGTTCGAAGTGGATCCCGGGCACGGAGATCGTTGAGAGACACGAAATTGTATTCATAGATTGCGGCATCGATTTCCCCGGATGCAGCCTTGTGTTCAACCTGTCGGAAGAACCCGAACAACCCGCGGAATTTATTGCCCGCGCCAAAGCCTTTTTCTCCGGCAGGAAGCGCGGCTTCTCAGTCATGCTGCGGAGCCATCGTGACGGGGACATAATTCAATACTGCAAAAACCAGAAAATATTCCTGGTCGGCGATCCGCTCGGCATGGTTCTGGAAGGAAAAGCGAAAGGCGGAGAAAAGCCCGCAGGAGCGGAGCTGCGCTGGGTCAGCAGCGCCGGTGGACTGCAGGACTTCAGGTCGGTTGCGGCGGAATCGTTTTTAGACCTGTTATTTCCACGGGAGGTGAGCGAGGCTTACTTCACGCATGTTGAGCGTGTGCTGAGCCCGTTCTCAATACTGGCAACGGTCTATTATGAAGGCGCGCCCGCATGCTGTGCGATGGCCATGCTCAGCCACGGCATCGGCGGGATCTACTGGGTGGGCACGACCGGTAAAGCGCGTGGCAAAGGCCTGGCCAAATACTGTGTACAGGAAGTTAGCAACGCCGCGATCGACATGGGCGCACGGGTGGTAGTGCTGCAGGCAAGCCATTTCGGAAGCCCTGTATATCCCAGGATCGGCTACCGCGAGTTCAGCACATATGCCCACTTCATATGCTCAAGTAAATAATGTCACATAGAGAAGGGGCAGCTTGGAAGCTGCCCCTTCTCTATAATAATAGACCGCGATTACTTGCTTACTCCCTTTCCGTTATTCCCTTTATTTGGTCAATGCCGGGAATAACAGGAGAAACGATATATCCGAAAAAAGTTTAGCCGTATGAGGACCGGCAGAGGGCTCATAATTTCGCGGTTTTTAAATTGAAAAACCGCGTCGCGCTGCCGCTCAGCAGGTCGTCGATCTCCTTCTCCGAGAACGAGAACCCGTAGGGTGCGGCGTTGACAGCGGCGTCTTTGATCAATTGAGCGAAATCCTTATCCGGGACGATCTGGCTGTACATCGGACCGTCGGTGGCCCACATCACCCTTTGCGAGGGTATCCTGTCGAGGACGATGCGCAGTATGCTGTAGAACCTCTGCGGGTGTTTGGTCTCGCCCTGCCATCCCGAGATGTCCATGAACACATTGGTATTGACCTCCGCCACGCCCACGGCCTCCGGCCACAGCCTGAATCCCATATGCGCCATGCAGAAATCGACCTGCGGGAAATCCGCTGCGATCTCGTCGATCAAGGTGGGCGAGCAGAACTTGCTCTTGAGCGGTGAGGCGATGGCGCCGGTATGTATGACGACGGGAATCTTCAGCTCGGCCGCCTTCTCGTACAGCGGGTAGCAAATCCTGTCATTGGGATAGAAGCCGGAGCCGGGGTGCAGTTTGAGGGCGATTGCCCCGAATTTCCTGACGCCCTTCTCCAGCAGCGCGGCAGCGTCCTTGCGGCGGGGATCGGCGCTGACCGAGCAGTAAATACGGCCCTTATAGCGCTGAGCGATCTTCCACATGATCTCGTTCTGGACCTTGTAGGATACGTCAGGCTCGGAGCAGCGGTCGGCCAGGCCGAAGTCGATGGGATGTATGATGCAGACGCCGATGCCGTCCCGGTCCATAGCGGCGATGCGCTTGCTGCCCTCGCTATCCCAGAAGGTGTTGAAGATGCTATTGCGGATGGTGTCCTTATCGATGCCGGAGATCTCGGCGCCGATTTTAGCCACGCCCTGCAGAAATTCCTCGGGCCGCCAGCCTTCTTCGAGTATATGGACATGGGAGTCGATAATCATGATACGTCTCCTTGTATATTTTACCCCGCCGGGCGGACCTGCGCCTCGATGGTCTCAACCTTTTTGGCCGCCCTGACGTAGAAGAACGAGGTGGAGAAAAACACGGCGGCGGCAATCAGGCTAAATATGGGCAGGAAGGCCAGGGCGATGCCCAGGTTGAACCTGTCGGAGATGAAGCCCACCACAATGGGGGCCAGCGAGCTGCCCAGCAGGTTCTGGATGACAACGTTGAGGCTGAAATAGGTGGCGCGCAGCCCGGGGTGGGAGACGTCCTGGATGATGGCCATGGCACCCGAAACGAAGGCCACGGCCATGACTCCCGCGACGATCAGGGTAATATATTGCACCGTACCCTGCAGGACGGTGAAGGCGATGAACAGGATGGCGGCCGTTAGAATTGAGGTCAGCGCGATGAAGTAGGGGCGTCCCTTCTGCGTCCTCTTCATCCAGAGGTCGGCCAGGAAGCCGCCCAGCGGGGCGCCGATGATGGCCGTGAGCATGACCATGCCGCCCATCAGTCCAGCCTGTCCGGCGGGAACGTTGTAAGTGCGCTGGAAATATGAGGGCAGCCAGGTGCTGAGGGCGGTGGTGACGAAGACGCTGCAGGCGAAGCCGAAGTAGATCAGCAGCAGCGTTTTATTGCCCAGTATATCTTTGAGCACCTGTCCTGCACCGACCTTTTGCCCTGCAGTATTTCCCATGGTGCCGTCCAGGGAAACGGTCTTATAATCCTTGACCCAGAAGAACATGATGGCGATGATGAGCCCGGGTATGGCGACGATACCGAAGGCGTGGCGCCAGCCCCAGAGCTCGGCGATCAGCCCTCCCAGCGCGGTGCCGATGGCTATGCCCAGCGGTATGGCGGCGTTCCAGATGCCCAGCGCCAGCGCCCTTCTGGCCTTGGGAAAGGTGGTTGAGATAAGCGTGGCGCCGCCCGGGGCGTAGCCGGCTTCGCCGATACCGATGGCGGTGCGGGCGGCGAAAAGCTGCGTGAAGTTCCTGGTGAAGGCGCAGGAAATGGAGGCGATACTCCAGAAGATGGCCATAATGGCAATGCTGTTTTTCCTGCTCCAGCGGTCGATCAGGATGGAGACGGGGAATGTGAAGATGATGATGGACCAGTAGACGGCGGAGACCAGCATGCCGCACTGCATATCGGTAAGCCCCCAGTCGCTTTTGAGGAAGGGGAAGATGGAGACCACGACCTGCCGGTCGATGTAGTCGAACATGTATAGGAGGAAAAGCAGTATATAAGCATAGTAAGCGCGCCCCCTGGAGATAATGGGCTTTTTCTCAGGTGATTCCTGTATCATGTTGCCTCCACATTCTTGTTTTCAGCATGTATGGCGGCGATATCCGGCACAGTATCCGCAGGGCAAAAGTCTAACTAAGCCGGCGGATCATGTCAAACGTTAACAGTCATCCACTTTACGACTATGAACAACCTGTATGATGGGTAAATCTGTGCGTCGTATAATACGATCATTGCGGTCCCACCGCGGCCCATAATAGAGTACGGGCAGGAGAAACGCTATAGTTTAAGCAAAGTTTATTCGTGTGAAAACCGGCGTATCAGAATTTAACAAGAATTACCTCTTAAAAACGCTTTGAATCGAAATAGATTAGTTTTACCTGTTGACATTCCGTGTTGAATCCTCTATTGTGAAATTAATAAACTCAAGGAGGTTTATTCAATGATAGGTTACTGCATGAAATGCCGTAAGAAGAGGGAGATGAGTAACACCAAGGCTGTCAAAATGAAGAATGGCAAACCAGCGACCAAAGGTGTTTGTTCTAAATGCGGGACAAAAATGTACCGCATCGGCAAAAGCTAAATCCTATTAGTAGTCCCGAATACGACCCTGGATAACCAAATAATCATTGGCTAGCCCGTGTGGTAGCTGTTGCCAAAAATCCGCTAAGATCGAATTACTGTGAGCATGGGTTAGCCTGTGATTATTCGTAGACTATTTCCTTGGCGGCTTCCTCGCTGCTGAGGGCTATGTCTGCTTCGATATTCCTCTCATCCATCATCCTGGACAGCAATTCCCTGTAAAATATGTGCTGACTGATCAGATTCCGGATATCGTTCTCTGTAGTTCAGTGTTAAGATAGTCCGGGGAGAATGATATGAAAAGCGTAAACGCGGTTGAGTGGCTGCTGGAAGACGGTGAAACAGGCGTGCGGTACATTGCGATGCGGGATTTAATCAAAGCCAGTGAAAAAGAAGTCCTGGCAGCCGGGAAGAAAGCGCATACGGAAGGCCCCATCGCCCGTATTCTAGATAAAATACAGGAGGAGGGGTACTGGGAGAAAGCGGGGGCCGGGTACTATCCCAAATACACCGGGACGGTGTGGTCCATTATCCTGCTGGCCCAGCTCGGCGCCTCTATTAAAATGGACAAAAGAATAGCTACCGCCTGCTCCTATCTCGTCGAGAATTCACTGGTAAATGGCGGGCTATTCACGATCAACGGCACGCCGTCCGGTACGATCGACTGCCTGCAGGGCAACCTGTGCGCGGCGCTGCTGGATTTAGGGTATGAGGGTCCGCAACTGGATAAAGCGTTTGAATGGATGGCGCGCAGCGTTACAGGAGAGGGCGTAGCCCCCGTGGCCGATAAGACCGCCGCACTCCGCTATTACGCCGGAAAATGCGGGCCTGATTTCGCCTGCGGCGCCAACAACAAACTACCGTGCGCCTGGGGAGCGGTCAAAGTGATGCTGGCCTTCAGCAAGTTGCCCCGGGGGAAAAGGACGTCACTGATAAATAAGGCCATCGGCAGAGGCGTTGATTTCCTCTTCAGTAGAGATCCCGCTAAAGCGGACTATCCCTGCGGATACAGCGATAAACCCAGCGGGAACTGGTGGAAATTCGGGTTCCCGGTCTTCTATGTGACCGACCTGCTGCAGAATGTCGAGGCGCTGGCGGGCCTGGGCTACGGCCGGGACCCCCGTCTGGCCAATGCGCTGCAGCTGATCCGCGACAAGCAGGATGCGCAGGGCCGCTGGCTGATGGAATATGACTACACGGGCAAAACGTGGCTGAATTTCGGCGCCAAAAAGCAACCCAACAAATGGGTAACCCTTCGCGCGCTGCGTGTACTCGGAGCAGCGGACGCGAAATCCTGAGTTAGAGGTTGCCAGCAGGAGCACAGTAAATAAACCAGGGGTGTATCATGAGAAATCGGCGTCTGTTTAGTATCGTACCGGTTGTACTATGTTTGCTATCCGCCCTGTTGCCGGCATGCAATACGCCCGCTCCTCTCGATACAGCTAAGACAATAGCCCCCGTCGAGACGGTCGAATCCGGCGATTCCCAGCACCTTGTGCAGCAGATCTGGGAGGATAATTATTCGATTTACCGGAAGATGCTGGCGCTGCCGTATAATCAGGAGCTGCTTAGCGGCAAACTCGATGAAGCGGTATTCCGTGACTACATCATCCAGGACTATCATTTCTGTCAGAACTATAAAAAGGTCCACGCTATTTTACTGGCCAGGGCTCCCGACGAGAAGTCAGCGAAGTTCATGCTCAACTACATCAAGCTGATAGATTCCGAGATCGAATCGCTTCACGCAACCTACATCAAGACGTACGGGATAACCGAAAAGGAGCTGACAGACCCCACGGAATACCCCGGCACGGAGCTCTACAATTCGTACCTGATCAAGACCGCGACGCTCGAGCCTTTTGAGGTAGGTTTAATGGCCACTCTGCCCTGCCACTGGGTCTACTACCAGGTCGGCATCGACATGAAGAAGGCTGAAAAAGTTCCTGGAAACAAATATCAGGCATGGATCGACCAGTACGGGACAACACCCTGGGAACAGAGCGAGGTAAAAAAAGTCGTGGATCTGGCCGAGGAATATATGCAGTCCGCCGATACTGAAACCAGGCTTAAAATGAAGACTGCCTTTGTGACCGCCATGAAACTGGAATACATGTTCTGGGACGGGATTTACAGCAGGGCAAAATGGGTGGAGTGATTAACCACACTGCACTGCAGCGACCTGGAGATATATCACGTGGCACATAAGGATTTACCTCCGAATTCCGGGCTATCATTGAAAAAGAAGGAAAGAAGAACGCCTGCGCTGAAATTTGCATGGCGGTACTATCTGCTTGGTTGTGGATTGGTCGCAGTTGCCACCCTGCTGGGGCATCTTGCCAGCGGGCTATTCGCTCCTACCAATATAATAATGATCTACCTGTTGTGCGTCACGGTCTCAGCCATAGCCGGTGGTTTTGGTCCCGCCATTCTGGTATCCATTCTGAGCGTTCTGGCCTTTGATTTCTTCTTTGTTCGGCCTTATCTCACTTTCAATGTCGAGGATATACAGTATATATTCACCCTGATTGTGTTACTTCTGGTCGGCATTGCGCTCAGCTATTTTACTTCGATGTTACGCCGTCAAACCGAGACGTCGAAACGACACGAGCAAGAGATGTCCGCCCTGTATGCTCTGGGACAGGACCTGGCTATCGCCAGCGACCTGCAATCGTATACAAGATCTATCATCAACAGGATAAAAGGGACAATAGGGCAGGACGTCATAATTTTCCTGCCTGATGCCCGGAATGAAGCGACCCTAAAAGCGTATACCGACAGTCCGGAGATCAACGTCGATGCAAATATATTTAATGCGGCTATGAGGTCTTTTCAACGTAAGGAAATAACGGAATGTGGAAGTGATGCCATCGAAGGCGCAAAATCATTGTGCCTGCCCCTTATTACAACCAGAAGAGCTGTCGGTGTGCTGGTACTGATACAACCTGAGGATGCAAATGATTATTCTGATGAGCAGGAGAGGCTTCTGTCAGCTTATTCCGACCTTGCTGCCGTGGCAATCGAAAGTATCCAGTTAGCTGATGAATTACACAATGCCGAGATATTAAAGGCTACCGAGAAGCTCCAGACCGCTCTTTTAAATGCGATCTCTCACGACCTGCGCACGCCGCTTGTCTCGATTATCGGTGTATTAAGCAGCCTGCAGGAAGAAGGGATGGACCTGGACGATGCCGATAAAAGAAGTTTAATACAGGTTGCGCGTGAAGAAGCGGATCGCCTGAACCATCTGATAACCAATCTGCTTGACGAGTCCAGGCTTGAATCAGGGGCACTGAAGTTATCCCTTCAACCGGCTGAAGTAAATGACCTGGTTGGCGCAACGCTGGAACAACTTGGAAGCCGCGTCAACAACCGCATGATTCAGATAGATATACCGACGGATTTGCCCTTCATACGGGTTGATTTTGGACTTTTTGTCCAGGCACTGGTCAATATTGTGGACAACGCTTTGAAATACTCACCGCCGGACTCCCTGATTGAGATTAGCGGACGACATGTTCAGCAGGAAGTACATATAGAAATAGTTGACCGGGGTACCGGTATCCCTGAACAGGACCTGCCCTATATCTTCGATAAATTCTATCGTATAAAACGCCCTGACAACGTATCCGGGACGGGATTGGGTTTATCCATCACCAAAGGACTGGTTGAAGCTCATGGTGGCCATATTGAAGCAAAGAGCCAGGCTGGTCGCGGCACTATCGTTAGTATTATACTTCCTGTAAGTGCAGACTTGATGACTACAGAAAAATTCAATGAGTAACGTAAAGGTACTGGTAGTTGACGATGAGGATTCCATCAGACGCTTTTTACGTGTTGCACTCGCCTCTCAATCCTATACTTTATTTGAATCAACTTCAGGCCAGGAAGCTCTTTCATGCATTGCGGAACATAAACCGGATCTGATAATACTTGATTTGGGGTTGCCTGATATTGACGGGGTGGAAGTTACCCGCTTGCTCCGCGAATGGACAAAAATTCCGATTATTATATTGTCGGTCCGGGGTTCGGAAAGTGACAAAATAGCGGCGCTTGATGCCGGAGCAGATGACTACCTTACCAAGCCTTTCAGTGTGGGAGAATTGCTGGCGCGGCTTCGCGCCGCCCTGCGCCGGGCTGCTCAAACACCCGGTGAGCCGGTTTTCACCATCGGTAGTTTGAAAGTCGACCTCTTACGCAGGCTCGTAACTGTAGAAGATAACGAGGTACAGTTAACACCTAACGAGTATGAGTTATTGAGGCTGTTCGTGGTTAATGCGGGAAAGGTGTTGACCCATCGCCATCTGCTGCGCGAAGTATGGGGCACAGAATACGGGAATGAGTTTCACATGTTGCACGTAAATATAAGTAACCTGCGCCGCAAAATCGAACGCGACACTACCCGGCCGCAGTTCATCATTACCGAGCCTGGAGTAGGTTATCGCCTGAGGATCAGTTAGGACCAGGCACTGTATGTTAAATGTGCTCCACAAGCCCAGTGTCACCTAAACAGAGGCTGATCAAACTGAAGCCTACGAAATTGAGTGACTATCTCCAACCTTATCCGGCATGTGGGAAACAGGGAGATGCTTTATACGCCTGTACACAAGGTATATTGCTATGCCGACTGCCATCCATATAATGCCGGCCCAGCGACCGTAAGGTTGGGTTATCATCATAATTACCCATATAACAAATGTCGCAGCGAAACCAAGAATAGCCGTTGCCGGCAATTCTCTGCCTTTGAGTTTTAAATTGAGTTTAAGCCTGAACGGGCGGGGCAAATCGGGATTCTTAACTCTCAGCCCTATAATCGAGACATGCGCCAGCGCAAAGCAGAGCAGAGAACCGAAGACATACAGTGCTCCCAAATCGGAGAAAAAACTGGTAGAAAAGAAGCCGGGCACGAGCAGCGCAATAGCCATCAGTGAAAACAATATTATACCCACATACGGTGTCCTGAATCGGTGATGTACCCGTCTGAAGACTGATGGTAGCTGGCTATGTGAAGATAGATTGAAGGTCAGGCGGGAAATGCCCAGCAATCCGGCATTGGTAGCGGTAAGTAAAATACTGGCGGCAAGTAACGCAACCAGTACCGGCAATAAATTACGCAGCCCGGTAAATATCCAGGTGAGAATAATAACAGGTTCCTGCGCGGAGGCAATCTCATTAGCAATCCCCGCAGGCGATATGGCCAGAGATATGCTATTCGCGATTCCGGCTATGGGGTCCCTGGCCCAACCGTTTACCGGATCACCGAGTTCCTGTGGAGTCATCGCCGAGAGGGACACTATGGATATGCCGGCAAATAGAACAAGGACAGCGACTATCATCAGCATGTACGCTTGCGGTATTCTCTTTTGCGGCTGACGCGTCTCTTCTCCATGCTGGGAAACTGATTCCACACCTGTAAAACATAAAGCGGCCAGGGCGATGCCGAAAATCAAATCATTTGTCGATGGCCAATTCCCTTCACCAAACATGTGCTGCAGCAAGATGCCGGGATTGGGCGCCAGTATTAACAAAGCGCCTATCACGACCAGTGTGATCTGAGTCAAAATATCCAGGCTGATAAAAAGGATATTTATCCTCGATGACTCTTTTATACCTAAGACATTTATGATCATCAGGAAAAAGATGAACCCCATTGACATAGCCGTGCCGTATACCGGCTGTTTCAATACCGGCCAAAAATAGGCTAAATATGGTGGGATGGTATAAACAGAAATCGCCATAGTTACAATATAACTCAGCATCAAAGCCCAGCCGGCTATGAAACCGATCAAATCATTGAATCCGTGACGGGCATAGCTGGCCGACCCTCCCCCCTCGGGAAACATGGCTGAGCCCTCCGCATAGGTGAGGGCATTAAAGACATAAATAAGTCCGGCTATTCCCAGAACAATAGGTGTCGCGCCTAATGCGACTACGGCCACAAGGCCCAAACCATAATAAATGGATGAGCCCACATCTCCGTAGCCGATACTGAATAAACCGGTGACTCCCAGCACCCGCCTTAGATGAAACCGCCTGGTCCTGGGCGGGTGGGCAAACCTATCTCCGACTTTCAGCTGCCAGCCGTTTCCCGTATTTTGCTCATAATGGGCAGCCGCCGGTTCTATTTTGGAAGCTTTCACTTAATCAGATGCTCTTTAAAAGATGGCCGGCTTACCAGGGTTCAGATGGGCTCATCCTCTAAAGAACATTATGATTCAGTCCGGGTCAAAAAGGTGTCAAGAAACCAGTAAAAATAATCAAGAAAGTATCAAGGTTTGGCTGGGATGGACAAATGCGTCACACAACCCGGCCGATAGTCGCACCGTCCCTGATGGCGAACATGATGTTGCCCGGAGCCCTGGCATCGCCCAGCAGCCAGGTTTTTTTCGGCACGGCGGCACTTATCTCCCGGTAAAGCCGGTTGTCCGAGTTGTATCCGACGGCCAGGACGACCGTATCGGCCGCAATCGTTTCCTTTTTATCCCCGCTAACGACATCCACGCTGTTTTTCCCGATGGCGGAGAGCTGCGTCCCGAGCATCACACTGATTTTCTTATAGGCCAGCATATCCTCGAGCATCTTTTTATTGGCGATGAAAAGTGCCTCTTTGCCGAGCGTCATCAGGCCGGGCAGCGCTTCAATAAGGGTGACCTCTTTGCCTTTTTCCTCCAGCCACAGGGCCACTTCGCAGCCGACCTGTCCGCCGCCGATTACCGTGACTCGCTTACCCGCTTCCTTTTTACCCAGCAGGAGGTCGGTAGCGGTACACACATGCGGCTGGTCAACGCCGGGGATGGGGGGTACCTTGGCGGTTGCTCCCGTGGCCACGACGATCTCATCCGCATCTATTTTCGCAATCCGGTCAAGCGTCATTTCGCTTCCGAGCTTAAGCTTAACGCCGGCGTCTTTGAGCTCTTTTTCGTACCACTTCAGCAGCCTTTTATCAGCATCCTTGGATGGCGGGACAGACCCGGCTACAACCACGCCGCCCAGGCTGTTGTTCTTATCATAGATGGTAACGTTATGCCCGCGCAGCGCGGCGATGCGGGCGGCCTCCATGCCTGCCACGCCTGCGCCGATTATGGCGATTTTCCTGGGGATCGCGACCTTCTGCAGCCCCGCATACTTTTCGTTGAACAGGTCGGGATTGACCGCACAGGTCATGGGCAGTCCTGCAAAGTCATGTCCTATGCAGCCGTTGTTGCAGCTGATACAGGGGCGTATGGCTTCGTCCTTCCCCATCCTGGCTTTGCCGGCCCAGTGAGCATCGGCCAGCAGCGCCCGGCCCAGCGCGACGGCATCGACCATTCCGTTTTTGATGGCGTCGTTGGCCATTTGAGGCCTGGTTATCTTGCCCGGGCAGATGACGGGGATCTTGAGCTGCGCCTTGACCTTGGCCACATCTTCCAGCCACAGCCCGTCCTTCTGATACATAGGTGAATAAAGCCAGTACATAGAGTCGTAGGCGCCGCAGGCCATCAGGAGGGCGTCGAACCCTGCCTTCTCAAGCTCCCGAGCTATGGCAATGCTGTCTTCAATATCGCGGCCGAATTCCTGGAATTTCTCGCCCGGGACCGCGCTCTGCTGTATGCCTTTCATATAATGTTTGGCAGCCAGCCGGGCGGTCACAGCGAAATCAGCCCCGCATACAGCCTTGACGCCCTTCACGATATCGGTAAACAGCTTGGCTCTCCCCTCTACGGAGCCTCCGTATTCGTCGGTGCGGCGGTTGAAAGCGGCCGTTCCGAACTGGTCACCCATGTAGCCGCCGTAGATTCCGATGAAATCCACGCCGTCGCAGCCGGTCATCATGCAATTTAGAGCAGCCATGACAGCGCTCTGGACGAGGCGTTCTATTTCTTCTTTGGTCAGCGCCCGGCAGGTGGTGTTCGGATCCCACCAGTTCGGATTCTCGGAGGGGGAGACGGGCGCGCTGTTTAGCAGAAAGGGCGGCATGAGCCTGCCGTTGCCAACCGTCATCTGGATAAATATTTTGGTATTGTACAGATGCACCCGGTCGACCACCTTTTTCAACTGGGCCATGAAAGTTTCGGGCTGATCGAAGGGCGAGACAAAGATCGCGTTTGCTTTCTCGATGTTGGCATTGAGCGGGAAGGCGCCGGTATAAATCAGGCCGGTTCCCCCTTTGGCGCGCTCCTCATAGTAATCGATGACCTCGTCGGTGATGTTGCCGTTGGCGTCCAGCCACCCGCCGACCATCATGGGACTCATGACGATCCTGTTGATTAATTCGACTTTACCGATTTTGAATGGTGTGAATAACTCGGGATACTTCAACATTTATTTCTCCTCCAGACTATTTGAAAAATCTTCGACGGCTGCGCCGGTATTGGGACATGCCTGATCCACAAAACAACCTCCGCTAATACGCGGAGGCATGTTAACATACAATATTGATTTTGTCAATATTGTTTAATTTTTTATGGATTAGTCTAACAATTGACTAATTTTATACCTGCCTATCCGCAGACCCTTTGGGTCACAACATTGGCAGGGATATGGATGTGATAATTTGACTTTATAAGAAGCTGTATTATACTATGTGACGTATATTAATATTTATAAGTATTATTGATAAGTATTTTAACGATAAATTACTCGCTTTTGGAATGCGGTTAAGGCATTAATCGTCCGATAGAAGATAGATTGGAAGCAGTTAAATAAATCGTTTGCGGAGGGAAGAATGTCGTACAAAGAGCTGATTTATCAGGTTGAAGGCAATGTGGCGGTAATCACCCTGAATCGACCGGATACTCTAAATGCCCTGACGATGTTAACCCATGTTGAGCTTATGCAGGCCATCGAAGAATGCAATAAAGACGATAATGTGCGGGGCATAGTGTTGACGGGCGCCGGCAAAGGCTTTTGCGCCGGTGACGATGTCAAGGAGATTTTCCTCCATCCCGACGCCAAGAACCTGAAGGGCAAGGAGATGACCTTGAAGTTTTTGCAGGGTGAATGCCTGCCGACAGGCGGCCATGCGCTGCTTAAGATCAATAAACCCTCTATCGCCGCCGTGAACGGCGCCGCAGTCGGGTACGGGTGCGATATCAGCCTGATGTGCAGCATAAGAATAGCCTCGGAGAAAGCCAAATTCGGCGAGGTCTTTCTCAGGATGGGGGTCATACCGGAGGAGTCGCTGCTGATTTTGCCCAGGCTGGTGGGCCTGGCCAAGGCCTATGAACTGCTTTTAACCACCGATATCATCGATGCCGGAGAGGCCGAACGTATCGGGATGGTCAACAAGGTCGTACCGCATGACCAGTTGATGCCGGCCGCCATGGAAATGGCCAACAAAATCGCCAGGAAGCCGCCGGTTGCCGTCAAACTGGCTATGGAGGCTATCCGCAGGGGGCAGAGATGGAATCTGGACGAGTGGATGAGCTTCCATTCGCTGGCGTTCAATTATTGCTTCGAGACCGAGGACCATATCGAAAGCGCCACGGCTTTCATTGAGAAAAGGGAGCCCGTGTATAAAGGAAAATAGGATTTAAAAGAGCGTCTTTATTTCCCGGTATAGCTCTTAAAATATTTGGTCTTGTTAAGGGCCTCCTCCATGGAATCGTGCAATTTATGAAAGGCCTTTTTCTCGCCGGCCTTTTCCCTTTCCCTGATGAACATGTTATTTTTTTCTTCATCCCGGTAGACGATATTGGTTGCCAGCGTATGGTATACAACCGGTTGTATCCAGCTGTTGAGCCCCAGCTGGTCGTAAGCATGCCTGCGGCACATCTTCCCCATACATATGGCGTCTAACGGCATGAGAGCGATAGCCTTTGCCAGATTATTGACCTCACTTTCCAGTATGTCAGGTTCAACAGCCCTGGTCACAATTCCCATCGCCTCCGCCTCATCACCGTTGATTGTTCTTCCCGTAATTACAAGCTCAACCTGCTTCTTGGTTAAGCCAGACACCAGTTCATAAGGCGCAGTCATCCCTCCAAAAGCAAGCCTTTGCCCCCGGTGAGAAAACTTGGTGGTTTTGGCGGCTATTGCTATATCACAACATTCAGCAATCCATATGCCCAGTTCAACACACCATCCCCCCTGTATCTGCGCAATAGTCACCTTCTTACAACTGGATATGGCTTTGATACATCCGAATATTTGATCCTCGTCAATGCGCAGCCTGGTGCTTTGAAAGGGACGGGTTCCTAACGACCCGCCGTATACGCCGTACACTTGAGAGAGATCGGCGCCAACACAGAAATGCTCGCCGGCCGCTTTAACTACCACGACTTTCACCCCGTCGTCAGCGTCCGCCAGCTTCACAGCATCCTGCAATTCCCCGGTCATATATTGCGGACCTATGTTTACCGCATTATATTTTTCCGGCCTGTTCAGGATGATATATGCGATATGGGGCTCATCCGGGTCTCTCTCGTATTTAATAGTGGTGTATTCCTCAGTTGCCATCTAAACCTCCCCTTGACGAATTAAATAATACTAATGCTTATATAGACCCCGGGTAAATAGTGACCCACCCTTGAATAATCCGGACTTCGATTCCCGATACTATCTATTATATGTATTGTTAATATATATTAGTATCATTATATGATGACATTTTTGCGGTGTCAAGCTTTTGTAAGCAAGTCTTGACATGCATACGCTCAAGCTATACAATACTGATATATATACTATATATATATTAAGGATACTATTGAATTTCAGGATTTTGGTTGCTGGAGGTGTAATTTGAAGTACGAAACGATCAAATTTGAGAGGGATGATGGATTTGCCGTAATTACCCTGAACAGGCCGCACAGGCTGAATGCGTTGAGCATACAACTGCTGGACGAACTGTGTGATGCGCAGAACGAGATTATCAAGGATAAAGACTTAAAGGCGTATATCATCACGGGGGCGTCAAGACAGGACGGAAGGCCCTGCTTCTCAGCCGGCGTCGATCTTAAAGACGGCGCTCAAGGTAACAAACAATGGGAGTATCCCGGTTTCAGGGGTCCGCTGTATGTAGAGCAGGACCATATTTTCCCGGAAAATACGTGCGCGGGAAGATTGTGGGCCAAGAGGCCCCAGTTGACATCCCCCCTGCTCACCAACATGATATGGTGCCCCAAGATCTCCATAGCTGCCATCGACGGGGTGGCTACGGCAGGCGGGCTTGAGCTGGCCCTTGCCTGTGACCTGATTCTGGTTTCCGAGACAGCTCAAATCACCGATTCGCATGTTAAGAATTTGCACAGTGGAATCGGCGCGGGCTCGGTGACTACGTCCATGGTCAGAAGGGTGGGCTATTCAAAAGCCCTGGAGATCCTCATGCTGGGGGAATTTATGGATGGTAAAGAGGCCCATCGCATCGGTTTGGCCAATCGATGTTATGCGCCCGACAAGCTTTTAGCCGGCGCCAAGGAGATGGCGAAGAAGATCGCCGGAATGGACTTTGCTGCCGTAGCAATCACCAAATTATCCTGCAGGGAAGTTTTCGACTGGAACCTTAACCAGGTCTGGGATCATTCACAGGAATATCTGAAATGGCAATTTTTCGATCCCAATAAAGACCTCTCACTACTATCTGCAATACAGGAATGGGACCAGAGAAAGAAATGAGGTCCTCTCAAAAAAGGAGAATCGGGTGATATGGATATAGTAGAAGCTATAAATACCAGAAGGTCGATTCGAGCGTTTAAGCCCGACCCTGTGCCCAGGCAGATCCTGGAGGAAATCCTAGAGCTGGCGGTGCGGGCGCCTTCCTGGAGCAATACCCAGCCCTGGGAATTTATTATAGTGGGCGGGCCAAAGCTGGAAGAGATCAAAAGAGCGTTGGATCCGATGATTGAAAAAAAGGAGATCTCGCGGATCCGTCCCGATTTTATCATGCCTCAAAAATATCCGGATCTTTATACTATTCGCAAGCAGACCCTGGGCAAGACTGTATTTGAAGTGAAGGGCATCGAAAGGGGCAACAAAGAAAAGCGGGTGTGGTGGAGTATACAGGAATTAAGATGCTTCGATGTCCCCAACGTCATCTATATCTGCACGGATCGCTCGTACTATTTCCAGGAGAGGGGCGTAAATGTCTGGCCTATTTTCGATTGCGGTTTACTGGTTGAAAATATCATGCTTTTAGCTCCCAAATACGGATTGGGAACACTGGCATCCGTAGCGGCCGTCATGTGCCCGGATGCAGTGAGAAATGTGCTGGAAATACCGGATTCCAGCATGATACTAATCGGGATACTCATCGGTTACCCGGACTACGATGACCCCGTCAACCAGATACGCTCTGCAAGGGACCCGCTGGAAAAAGTATCCAGATGGTATGGATTTGATTAGCCTGCATACCCCGCCCTTTTAAGCTATTTACTGAGGAGGTTAGTCCGTATGGCAAACCAGACAGGCAAAAAGTATATCTGCAAAAAGTGTGGCTCCGAATTTATCGTCACTAAGGCCGGGAAAGGGGCATTGACCTGTTGCGGCCAGCCCATGGTGCTTAAATAATTGTCCGTTGAAACGTTTAAGGATGGAGAATCAAGATGAATATGCTCGGCAAAAGGTACAAATGCCCCGTCTGCGAAACTGAAGGCCTCTGCACCAAGGCGGGCGAAGGTACGGTCAGCTGCTGCGGCAAGCAGATGGTCCAGCAGGAACCCAAAGCTTTGCCATCTTCCGATTAAGAAAACGTGACGGTACCCCGGGGTACCGTCATCAGCCTCTTTTGTTCAAAATATAGCGTCCGCTTCTTTCTTTAACTGAGCACGAAAGTCGGGATGTGCGATCGAGATTAATGCCTCTGCTCTTTCCCTCAGCGTCTTGTTGCGCAGGCTTGCTATTCCATATTCGGTAACTACATAGTCCGCCATATTGCGGGGGATTGTCACAACCGTGCCTGTCTCGAAGGTGGATACTATGCGGGAAAAGCCCTTGCTTGACGAAGGCAGTACGGTGACCGCCCTTCCGCCTTTGGCCATTAATGCGCCGACCACAAATGCCGGTTGCCCCCCGGGCGAGGCCAACAGGCGTCTGCCTATCGACTCAGCGCTGATCTGTCCGTCAAGCTGCACTACCAGAGCATTATTGATGGCTATCATGTTTTCGTGAGCAGAGATCACGCTTATTTGCTCCAGATAGTCAACATCGACCAGCTCGAAGAGGGGATTATTGGAGGCCCATGCCATTTCTTCCTTGGACCCGCCGCCCATAGTGGTTACCGTTACCTTGCCGGTATTAATTGTCTTACGGCTGCCGTTGATCACTCCCTTCTTCACCAGAGAGATTATTCCGGGAGGTGTAGCTTCAGAATGCATCCCGAGGTCATGCTTACCGTCCAGCATCCCCACTCCAACCAGCATTTCGCTCGTCCGGCCGACGCCGATTTGAATAGTATCCCCATCATGTATCAGCTCGGATACATAGCCGGCGATATCCTTTAAAAATGGCGCCGGCTCTCTTTTTGCCCTGCCGCCCAGGCTGCCCATCGCAATAAAAGCGCCGGAGGATACGTGTTCGACGAAATAGTCTATCTCCGAAACATGAACGTAATTATCGCCGTATGTCCTGATGAGCCTCTTATTGACTTCAGCGATCACGAGTTTGCCTTCTTTAAGCTGTTTCTTCTTGTTCCAGAGCGACTGGCCGAAGCTGCAAAAGCCTTTCTCATCCGGAGGTGATACTTCGGTGATAACGATGTCAGGCTGCGGCACCAGACCGGAGGCAATCGGTTGCGGGATGATCTCTATCCTGCGCGCATCGAGTGCAGCCTGGCAGGTTGCCGTAGGTACCCCGATTAATATCCTGAATGAATCCTGCCAGCCCTCATCATACCAGCCGAAATCATATCCCGGAGTAGGAAGGACGATTCGAACATTCTTCAGCTCATTTTTGCGGGCTGCTATGGCCAATCCGACCACAAAAGCCTCGCGCCCTATGGTAAAGGCGATTAAATCATTTGACTTCACAAATTTTGCGGCTTCTTCTGCAGTGATAAATTTCTTTTGATAGGTCTCCTGCCAGTCTCCAAGCACTGTGCTTACCTCCTTTATTCTACTGCGCCCTGTTTCCTCAGGGCTTCTATCTGTCGTTTGCTGAAATTCAGCTCTTTCAAAATCATGTCGGTATGCTGGCCCGGGCCCGGGCTATACGCTTTAACAGGGTCGGGCGGGGTTGCAGAGAGTTTCAACGGATTACCCAGTTGAAGGATTTTCCCCAGCGTGGGATGCTCCTGTTCTATTATCATTTTCCTGTGTCGCAGCTGCGGGTCATTCAAAGATTCCTCGATGTAAAGAACGGGTGCAAGCATAATCTCATTTTCCCTGGCCCACTCCCACCATTCATATTTTGTTTTGGTCAGGAAAATCCCCCTGAGAAGGGAGAACATCTCCTCCCGTGCCTGATCATCCCTGGGCCATTGATTGGGAATTAAATCCGGTCTCTCGATAGCGTGGCAGAATTTCACCCAGAAGGCGGGCTCCATTACTTCCAGGGTAATATATTCATTGTCTTTGGTCTGATATACGGCTGCACACGGCTCCGAACCTGTAAGCCACGTCTTTCCCCTCCGCATTTTTTTACCCGTCATCAGATAAGTCGCCAGATCAAACCCGGCCATGGCAAAGACACAATCGGTATAGCTGATATCGATATACTGTCCCTTGCCCGTTTTATTGCGGGCCATCAGCGCCACCATGATGCCCATAAATGAATGAAAGCCGGCTCCGGCCACATCCGCTATGAAGTTGCTCGGCATAACGGGCGGCCCATCCTTAGGCCCGATCAGGCTGATAACGCCGCTGATTCCAAGGTAGTTGCTGTCATGCCCCACAGCGTCGCGGTACGGTCCGTCCTGGCCGTAACCGCTGACCGAGCAATATACCATGCGCGGGTTAATTTTCTTTAGATTAGCGTAGTCGATACCGATGCGCTGCATCGTTCCCGGACGTGAGTTCTCGACTAAAACATCCGCCTGCTCCGCCAGTTTAAAAAATACCTCGCGCCCCTGATTTGTTTTAAGACTGAGTTTGATACTCCTCTTGTTGCGGTCCCAGAAGGAATAGACATTGGCCTTTTCCTCCCCCCTGGACGGTGTGAGTGAAGGCGTGGAAGATCCGATGGGGTCGACTTTGATGACGTCGGCGCCGAAATCAGCCATCAGCATGGACGAGATGGCGGGAGGATAGCTCCTGCAAAGATCCAAAACCTTGATGCCTTCCAGCGCGTGAATCATTCATACCACCCTTTATACATACGGAACGAGACGCATTCAATCCCTTCCGCAGCAAATATTAATACTGATATATACCAGTGATAGTGTCACCATTGTATTTTAGCGGAAATTACTTTGTCAAGTATTCGAACTGGTATTGCGTTAAATTGACAAGCCCCTAAACATGTGTTAGATTTCAACATATAAATATATGTAGTTGATAAGTATTGTCGATATTTCGTTTCTTATTATCCGTACACTACAATACCCAGGATCAGAGGGATTCCGTATAAACGAGGTGCAATAATATGGCATTAAGTCACATGCTTCTTGGACTGCTGGCTGACCGTCCCAGCAACGGCTACTATTTACAGAAACGGTTCTTTCATAATCAACGTCCTCCTCTACCCCAGGTTTATCGTGCTCTGCACGAGATGGCCAAGAACGGCTTCATTAAAGTGGAGAAAGTGCGTGGAAAGAGCCAGCGTTCGCAATATATGTGCGCTATCACCGACGCGGGGTACGCTGAATTAGATCGTTGGATTAAAACCCGGTCGGGGATGCGGCCGACTATCGAAGGCTTCATGCCCAGGATATGGTTCGCCAGCCTGTTCGATAAAGAGGATATAATCTCCAGCCTGAAGGCATATGTCGATAAGAAAAAAGAGGAACTCGATTACAGTGTAGGCAAAGGGAAGACATTCTATGAAAGGGGCGTAGAGGCATACGGAACAAGCACCCAGGCCGAATTTTATCATGGATTGTTCTTTGACTACTGGCTTAAAAGATTGAGCTCCGATATAAAATGGCTGGAGGAGGCTATAGATAAGATCTCCAAGTATAAAGAAGGCTCTCCGGCAACGAAAGCCAGGCGCACGATTTCTAAAAGTAAAAGCGTAAAAAGCACGGCAGCGAAAAAAAAGAAATAAGATTAGCTGTGCGCCTGCGGGCTTAATCGATATAAACGCGCTCTTCAAGCCCTTCCCCTGTGCTCGAATTTTCATAGCCTCTTGATCGCCGGATTACAGCCGCCATACGGTTATTTCCGGTTTATATACGGTCCGTATAGTCTTATTTCCATTCCTTCCTGTTTAATATCACCTTTTATTCCACCGGCTGCCATGTTCACTGAGCAGTTACGGGGTAACGAAATCAGGGATTTGACAAATCGAACGATGACAGCCTATACTGTTGAACCATAGTATATTGTGATAATATATAATAATAGTTAACACTATTAATATCTAAGGGGGTAAGGGATGACAGGACCTTTAGCTGGCATTAAAGTTCTTGACGTGGGCGCCTTTTCAGTGGGGCCTTATGCCTGCAGTTCGCTGGCTCAGATGGGTGCCGAGGCGATCCGGGTTGAGCCGCCTCATCTCGACGGGTTGATGTTCCTGGGCACGACAATCGGGGGCTATGGCTGGGCTTACATCATCGCTCATTTCAACAAGAAAAACATCATGCTGGATATCAGGCAGGGGGAGGGGAAAGAGCTGTTTCACAAGCTGATCAAATGGGCCGATATAATAATCAACAACCGCAGGCTGGGAGCGATGGATAAGTTAGGTTACACGTATGAGGCATATAATGAGATCAATCCGCGTGTAATCTATGTCGAAAGCTCTTCCTACGGCAATAACAAGGGGCCCTGGGCCCAACATGCCGCCGCCGATCAATTCGTGCAGGCGTCCTCGGGATTTGCCAGCATCAACGGCAAAGAGGGCGGCGAAGCGGAGATATTCAGGGGTGCCGGAAACGTAGACATGAATACTACCGCGGTGATTATAACTTCGGCCTTAAGCGCACTGCTGACGCGGGAGATAACGGGCAAAGGGCTGAAAATCGAGACTTCCATGCTGCAATCCACTCTGTCACTCATGACGAACCGCATGTCGGAGTTCTTCGCAACAGATGTAAACCCCAAAAGACTGGGAAGCTCAAACGTCCATATCGTTCCCTCGCAATCGTTCAGAACCTGGGATAACAGGTATATAAATATAAGCGTTCACAGGGAGAAATACTGGCCGAAGCTGTGCCAGGCGCTGGAGCTGCAGCACCTGCAGAACGACCCTAAATTCAAAACAAATGCCCAGAGGGTCAAAAATCGCAAGAAGCTGATCCCGCTGATTGAGGAGAAAATCGCCGATAAATCCGCGTACTGGTGGATGCTGCATCTGCAGAGGTGTGACGTACCCTGCGGGCTTAACTACAACTATGAACAGCTGTCCCATGACCCTCACATTCAGGCAAATAAATGGCTGTTCGATATAGACAGCATGTTCGGAATATATGAAGGTTTTGCCGCCCCCTGGGAGTTCAGCAAGACGCCTGCGGAAGAGATGACTCCCACCGTCAAACCGGACCGCAACCGCGACGAGATACTGGCAATGCTCAGTAAATAGAGCATTGACGAAACAAAGAGTAACTGCACAGGAGGTAGCTATGACGGAGGTTCTCGGAGGAATAAAGGTACTCGACCTGAGCGAGGATATGGCGGGCCCGTATTGTTCCATGCACCTGGGCGACCTCGGCGCCGAAATCATCAAAGTCGAGAGCATCGAAGGCGACACCACACGGCATCTGGGGCCTTTTATAAACGGCGAAAGCTCCCTGTTCATGGTGTTGAACCGCAACAAAAAGAGCATCGCCGTAGATCTGAACCAGAGTGAAGGCAAAGAAATAGTCTACCGCCTGGCCGGGAATGCGGATATATTTCTGGAGAGCTTCGATACCTGCGAAGCGGATAAACTCGGCCTGGGATACGAAGACATAGCCCGGTTTAAACGCCAGATAATATACTGCTCGATATCAAGCTTCGGCGAAACAGGGCCGTATAAAAACAGGCCTGCTTCCGAGCTCGAAATCCAGGGGCTGGCGGGATTCACGCAGTTACTGGGAGAGCATGGCGAGAAGACGGTCAGGCTGGGAGCGGATCAGGCGGCGATATCAGGTGGAATCCATGCCATGCAGGGGATCCTGGCAGCCTTATATTACAGGAACAAGACGGGTATAGGGCAGAAGGTAGGCATATCTCAGTGGCGTTCCATGCTGCAGATGGGAGCATTCTGGTTACAGGCCAACCGCAATCCGGACGCCTATGCCGGCTGGATGCTTACCGGCCCCTACGACCATGCCGAGCATGGTTACGCCACCGCTGATGGGCATATAGTCTTCTCAGCCCTGGGCCGCGCCAGCGGGGGCATAGAGAAAGCGATGGACATCTGGTGCGAATTTTTGAGGCGGGTCGGGCTGGAGGAACTGCTCAAAGATCCGTGGTTCAGATACAAGGGTTTGAGGGCCGTCGGTCTGGGCAGGGACGCACAGGAAATGAAGCCGCTTTTTGAGGCGTATTTTACCGAGAAATCCAGTGAAGAGCTCATAAAGATGATTAATGAAATAGGCGGACTGGCCAACGCGTTTAATGACTATGAGACCATGTTCGGAGGCGCCATGCATCCCCAGGTGCAGGCTGTGGACATGATAAAAGAGATGGACCATCCCAAAGCCGGCAAAATCAAGGTGATTAATTTACCCTGGAACTCAACAGCCACGAAGGTTCAGTTCAAATGCCCGCCTCCCGCCCTGGGACAGAATACAACGGAGATACTGGCGGGCATAGGATACAGCGAACAGGACATAGCAGGGCTGAAGAAAAAAAGGATAGTTGCCTGAAGGCAGGAGGGAAATCGATGACCGGCGGCTACATGGGGAAGATGCTATTTGTCGACCTGACTCAGGCCAGGGTATGGGAAGAGGTCCTGGAAGACAGCCTGTGCCGTAATTTTCTCGGCGGCTACGGTTTAGGGGCCAGAGTGATATTCACCCGGCAAAAAGCCGGAGTGGATGCGCTGGGACAGGATGCGATACTGGGAGTTGTTACCGGTCCTCTTACCGGCACTCCCGCCCTTTTCGGATCAAGATATGTTGTGGTCGGCAAGTCACCACTGACCGGAACATGGGGGGATGCGAACTCCGGGGGGGATTTCGGTCCTCACCTGAAGTTTTCCGGCTACGATGCTGTTTTCTTCCTCGGGATATCTCCTTCGCCTGTCTACCTCTTTATCGATGACGGCAAAGCGCAGCTCAGGGATGCCGGGGAATTATGGGGAAAAGACACGGGGGAGACGGAGTCTGCGCTTCAAGCCAGGCATGGCGGCGACACTCATGTTTCCTGCATCGGCCCGGCGGGAGAGCAAATGAGCCTGATTTCCTGCATTATCAATAACGGGGGAAGAGCGGCCGGGCGTTCCGGTCTGGGGGCCGTAATGGGCTCCAAGAAGCTCAAGGCCATAGCTGTAAAGGGAAAACAGACCGTTCCCGTAGCACATGAGCAGGAGATAAAAGAAGCGAGAACAAAATATTTGGGTCAGCTGGGCGGTACGGTGACCGTATTCCGTGATTTCGGTACCTCCGGCGGCTTGAGCGCCCTGGTGGAGATCGGAGATGCCCCCGTGAAGAACTGGAGGGGATCTGCTATTGATTTCTCCAATTCTTCCGCAATAAGTGACCGCAGCGTAATCGATCTACAGGAGCGAAAATACGGATGCTGGCGCTGTCCGGTTTCCTGCGGCGGCCTGATGAAGGCGGGCACGGGTCAGTATAGATATCCGGCGGAAGCGCACAAGCCGGAATATGAGACCCTGGCAGCCTTTGGTTCCATGTGTTTGAATGACAACCTGGAATCCATAATACAGGCTGCGGAGATCTGCAACAGATACGGATTGGATACCATCTCCGCCGGTTCCACCATAGCGTTCGCCATTGAATGCTACGAGAACGGGATCATCAATGATAAGGACACCGAGGGTATCGAGCTTAAGTGGGGCAACCATCAAGCCATAGTGGAGATGACCCGCAAGCTGGCCAGTCGGGAGGGTTTCGGCCGGGTGCTTGCCGATGGGACCAGGATGGCGGCCAGCCGCATAGGCAGGGGTGCGCAGGAACTGGCGGTCCACATCCACGGCCAGGAAGTGGCGATGCACGACCCCAAGCGCTACATGCATTTCGCCATTTCATATCTGGACAGCACTCCGGCCCGCCATACTCAGGGCAATTACGCCACGAAACCGGTCAACGGCCTGGAATACCCTGCTTTCGACCGTCATTCCGTCGCCGGCCGCGGCGGGGCGAATAAGATGGGCAGCGACCTGACACATGTAGTCAACAGTGCCGGCATGTGCCTGCTGGGCATGGGTTTCATGCCTGCTGCCGCCATTACCGATTTTATTAATTTGGCTACGGGATGGGACCTCAGTATGGACGACCTGCTAAAAATAGGAGAACGGATCGCCAACATGCGGCAGGCGTTTAACGCCCGTGAAGGTGTAAACATAGATGACTTCAAATTCCCGGGAAGGATTATTGGGAACCCCGCACTTGAAGCCGGACCTACCGCCGGAAAAACAGTGGATTTGGAGACGTTGCGCAAAGATTTCCTGATGGCCCGGGGATGGGACACCGCTACCGGCAGGCCAGGTACAGGGAAGTTACTCGAGCTCGGCCTCGACGATGTAGCGGAGGCGCTTTCGTGCGAGGGAAAAGCATGAATTCCGGCAGGTACAAAATAAGCCATAGCGCATAAACCATTGGTTCCGCAGAATTGATCAAATATTAAACGGAGAACCAGGAATGAATATAAGCAGGCTGTACTTACCGATCAGGTTTATTAACGGTCCGGGAAGCCTTTCCCTGCTGGGCAAAGAGGTTGCAAAGATCGGCAAGACGGCGCTTCTGGTTACGTATGCGGAAACCATGCGCGCTTTGGGCGTCCTGGATAAAGTCATACAGGACCTGGAAACAAACGGCGTTCGAACAATTATTTTCGATAAGGTTGATCCCAACCCCCGTACCACAACTATAGACGAGGGAGCAAGGATTGCCCGGGAAAACAACGTTCAGGTGGTAATCGGCCTGGGCGGCGGCAGCGCCATGGATGCGGCCAAATGCATTGCGCTGGCCGGCAGCGGCACAGATCCCATCTGGGCGCACTATGAGGGGAAGGCGATTTCCAAAGGCAAGGTGCCGGCCATCGTTCTCGTGCCTACTCTGGCAGCCAGCGGCTCGGAATCAAACAGCACCGCCGTGTTTACCAACTGGGACACCCATGAAAAAGTGCTTCTGGTGAAAGCGGCCCTGTTTCCTGCGGTGTCAATAATCGATCCCGTGCTTACCTTAACCCTGCCTGCCAAAATCACGGCCCAGGGCGGCTTCGACATATTCTGCCATCTTGTGGAGACCTATGTAACCGCCGACGAACCGAACCTGATTAATGACTCTCTCCGTGAAAGCTGCATGCGTACAGTCGTGGAATCACTTCCCGCAGTGCTCGACAAGCTGGATGACCTCGAACACCGTTACAGGCTTTCGTGGGCCAGCACTATCGCGGGTTCACAGTTGAACTGGTTGGGCGGCGGAGGGGGTATCATGACCTTGCACGGACTGGAGCATCCTTTGAGTGGAGAGTATGATCTCGTCCATGCCGACGGTCTGGCCGCCCTGCTGATCGAATGGTTAAGATTCACCCTGCCTGTGAGGCAGGACAGGTTAAAGATGCTGGGCGAGAGGGTTTTCGCTAAGCCCGACGGCATCGCGGCAACGGAGAAATGGCTGCAGAAGATCGGCATGCGCATCAGACTGCGCGATCTCGGTGTGAAGGAGTCTGACTTCGATAAGCTCGTGGACAATACCATGAAGACCGGCTACTGGGTGGAGTTACATCCGCGCCCGTTCGACAAGCCGTCAATAAAGGCTGTTTTTCAAAATTCTTTCTAATCAGGCCGTAAATTAATCTTTTTAATAACCTCGAGTTCGGCACGCGATCGCTGTTTACAGAAGGAGGAGGAGGCATGAACGACAAAGGTCAGACAGGGGCACAATACCAGACGGGTGGCTGGAGGGCGCACTGGGTACTTATCATCACTACGCTCCTCTGCGTTATGTACATCATGGACAGGCTGGTCTTCGCTGTCGTAGTGCAGCCGATGAAGCTGGAGCTGGGGCTGAGTGACTCTGAAATCGGGATAATAATGACGGTTTTCACGATTGCAGTGTCGCTTTTAGCGTTCCCGGTGTCGTATGTTGTGGATATCTGGAGCCGTAAAGGATCGATATCCATTATGGCCGTCATCTGGAGTATATTCACCTTCGTTACCGGCCTGGCCAAGAACTTTCCCGGCGTGCTTATACCGCGGACGCTGGTAGCCGGAGGGGAGGCGGCATTTACAGCAGCCGGAACAGCGATGGTCACCGCAGCCTATCCCAAAGAAAAGCATGGCAGGGTACTCGGTATATTTAACACCGCCTTCCCGGTCGGCGCCGCCCTGGGCATGGTGGTTGGCGGCCTGATCTCGGTCAAATACGGCTGGCGCATGCCTTTTTACATTTTTGCCGTCCCCGGTGTGATCCTGGGCATAGCGGTTCTCTTTGTCAAAGACTACAAAACAGTCCGCACAGTGGACTCGAGCGGAAACAAAGCAGGCTTCATTCAATGTATCGGCACACTGCTGCGCATACCGACGGTACGCTGGTATCTGGTCGGATACGGCATGCTCCTGATAGTAGGCAATGCCGTAACCTCGTGGTTTCCCGCCTTTATTATGAGAGAAATAAACGTCAAAGAAGACGTGGCCGGCTCCATCACGGCTGTGGTCGCAATAATGG
>Ga0208828_1000174_pt1 | contig 29338 bp, 26 predicted proteins | sample Kivu_160m_FD_185487 | JGI IMG/M metagenome (GOLD analysis project Ga0208828, IMG submission 185487) | Freshwater microbial communities from Lake Kivu, Western Province, Rwanda to study Microbial Dark Matter (Phase II) - Kivu_160m (SPAdes)... | ecosystem: Environmental > Aquatic > Freshwater >... | reverse complement strand
GGATTGAACTTGTGGCGTGGGTACCCGCTATGGGTCGCCTTGGCGCCTCTGGTTTTGCTGGTGACGATGGGGCTGTGCGCCATTCCGCAAGCGATCTATGATTGGCGTCATCGTGAGAACAAGTCAGACTTGCTGGCCTATTGGCTGGCTCCCAAAGACAAGGTTGGTGAAGGCGAAACCATCGCGATCGTCACTGATAGCATCGCCTCTCTTCCTGCTGAAATATGCAGCCGGGATAATGTACATACAGTTCCGCTCGTATTGATACTGCCGGATGGGAATTATCGCGATGGCGTGGATATTGACCCGCGCGAGTATTACCGTTTGTTGCGAGAGGAAAAACTATCTCCCAAGACCTCGGCGCCCTCACCGGGAGAATTTCTTGCGGTTTATAATCGCCTGGCCAGGACATATAAAGCGGGGGTTGTCGTCACTGCCCCAAAAGGACTCACCCAAAGCTGGGATTCCGCCAGGTTGGCAGGTGAGATGGCTGCCAATCAATTCGAAGTATATGTGATTGATAGCGGAGTAGCTGGCCCTGCGCAAGGGTTCATTGCCTTGGCAGCAGCACGCGCCGCGGCCTCCAATGCAAATTTGGAGGCTGTCCTGCAAGTAATCCAAGCTACCCGGGAGAGTGTAGGATTTGTCGGTGTGCTGGATACGCTTAAGTTTCTGGCTGAAGGGGGGCGGGTGGCGGATGCTCGGCAGTGGATAAAGTCAACTTTGCGTGTCTATCCCATCTTATGCATTGCACACGGGCAAATCCGCTTGATTGGGATGGCGCGGACAAAGGCAAAGGCCATCGAGCGGATGATACATTGGCTCAGAACGACATTAAAGAATGACAAGGTTACCCTGGCGTTTTGTCATACGGATGCGCCGGAGGAAGTTGCCCTTCTGACTGCGGAATTGAATGCCAATTTCCACCCAACCGAATCCTTTACCGTTGAATTAACGCCTGTCATTGGGGCGCACACAGGGCCGGGGCTGATCGGCGTTGCTTGGTGGCTACAGGTTGGATGACATTCCCTGGATTTAGGGAAGAAGGAACGCCGGGCTTTATGACGGGACAACCAGGACAGGGCAAGGAGCGTGATGTAGCACTTTCAGGCTCTGGCTGCCGAGCAGGATGCCGCTAAGTGTTCCCAGGCCGCGTGAGCCGATCACGATCAGGTTTACTTGGCGCGTGCTGGCGACTTTCAGGATGGCTTCCGCTGCTGGGCCTTCCAGCACCTCTGTTTTCAAGGCTCCCGGGATCGTTCCAATATCCTGCAGAGCCTTCGTCAATACTTCGCCCGCGGCTTCCATGCGAGCTGATACTGCCTGCTGGAAATTTGGTTCACCCAGGTAGGATGGCACAGGATCGAAAGCGGTAACCACCCATAAATCTGCATAGGTTTGGCGTGCCAGATTTCCTGCCAGCTTGGCAGCCTGGGATGCGTTGTACGAGCCATCTATCGCAACTAAAATGCTCTTGAACATGGCGCACCTCCTCTTCGCTTCTAACAGAAAGCCTCATATAAATTAGTATACACAATACCTTCGCCAATTATTGGTTTGAAACCGGCTGAGAAACCGGGTGAATAGCGCCCAAACGGGCGATTTGCTGGAAGATCTCGGCTAATAAAATGCCATCAGGCTTATTCGGAAGCATTTTTATTGTTTCACTGGCGTAGCGGTAGCCACGATACTGCGATTTCAAATCCAAAACGCTGAAGTCTGGATTGTGTTTGCGAAACGGATCGATCAAAGCAGCACTGAAGTTGACCATGAAGAGTGACAGATTGGCGGCATTGGTTACAGCAGTTTCTTTCACGTTCATAAAGTCTTCGAGACCCCAGTATTGCTTGGCGTCCCGGAAATTAAACTCGATCTGGAAACGCAGGCTGTAAAACTTGATGATCTTTTCATAGGTTTGCTCCAGATCAGTACTGAACAAAATGACATGCGCCTGCGCCGAGGTTTGGAGGTTGGTCTTGACAATGATCACCACATTCAACGGGAAGCCAAATTCCTTGTTGAGAAACTGGCCCTGATAGATGTCGGTACGCAAACCGTCCTCGACATTGGTTTCTTTCAGGTACTTGCCATCCATGTTATGGACATCGATTTTTGCGCCGTATCTGGGCTTTGGCCCATGCTGCTTGGATTCGCCTTCAAAAGGCAGAAACAGGGCAGCATCCCAACGCATCTTGGAGACCAGGTGCAAGCCAACTTGTCTGACCATGTAGGCGCTGGGATAATTGCCAAAATGCCCATCCATCACCACATACATGAGTAATAAGTGGTCACCGATGGTCGTCAGCAGGCTTTTCAGGGCAGTTTGAATGCGCAACAACTCCGGATTGAGCGTCACTTCTTTCTTGGACTTGTTCTTGCTGCCTTTTGGTCTGCCTCGTTTGCGCTTTTCTGTCATTTTGGGCGTTGCCTTTTTCGCCTCTTTCTTGACTTTGCTGGCTGCTTTTTCTTCCACGCTGCGCACCACTTGCGTCACTTGCAGCGGATAGGAGCGCTCTTCTCGTATATTCACCAACGAAAAAGTGAAGAATGACAAACCAGGTATCACCCGCTGTTGGATGCCAGAGAAGGACCGATCCAATCCATGCGTCTCTTTGCCTGCTTTACTCGCCACAACTTCATCACCGGCAACAAAGTATTCATCATCTGGTCGCAAAAACTTCAGCCGAAAGAGTAACCAGTGGATCGCTTTCCAAGGCAAGCTACTGTAATAATGCCGTTGGATCGTTCGGTAGCTGCCGCCTTTTTCTGTCCAGCGTGATAGACCCAGCATTGTGATCCGTCCACTGGCTACCAACATCCCAAAGATAACCTGGCTCATTCGCCGCAATTCTGTTTTCGAAATCAGTGGCGCAATGTTTTGTAAAAGTGCTAAAATCGCTGTCATGGGCTTCTCGTTGGTAAGTTGATGTTTTGGAAGACAACAACTTTACCCGATAAGCCCTATTCCATCAGACAAATTTTGGCGAAGGTATTGTATATCAAAACATATAAACACAAGATTCTAAGATCTATTCTTCTGTAAAGCAACTTCCATGAAACAACTACAACCCGACTGATCTTTGCCCACCGATTAACCTCAGTGTGTGCGACACGAAGTCGCAATAAATAATTATCATGACCGTGAAATCGGTATATGACCTGATGTTCCGCCATCAGTACCCTGTAAGTAAAACTCGCCCACTCGAAATCGTGTTTTTTCGAAAGTCTGGTTCGGCGTCTCCTCGAACCAGATGCTTCTAAATTCACTCCCTGTGCTATACTTAATTCATGAGCGAACTTCTGGTACGCATCAAAAGAGCTGTACTCGCAGGTCATTATGCCTTCAGCGAAAAGGCCAGCCTTGAACTGGAAGCAGATGGACTAACCGAACTGGATGTCGTTGAATCCATCGTAAACGCTGTAGCTATCTATAAAACCATTCGCTCAACCAGCCCCTATCGAGAACACACCAAGGAGTATTTACATATTATCCAAAGCACAAACCTGGAAGGCTTGATGATATACAGCAAAGGGAAATTGGTTCAAGAATCCGGTATTGAGACTTACTATTTCTTGATCTCTTCGAAAAAAGCAGTATGACTATGGACGGAAAACTACAAATCAAGGCTTGTCCTACCTGCGGAAGTGACTCGATTCGCCGCGTGGTGCGTGATATTGTTCGTACTTTCAAGGCGCAAACCTACGTAGTTCCAATGTTGGATTTTTACGACTGCCCAAACTGCGGCGAGAAGGTCTATGACCATGATGCAATGTTGAAAATCGAAGCTCACTCCCCTGCATATCGTAAACTTGAAGCTCTTATCGATGCTTGAACAAGAATAAGTTCAAATAACGAACAAGAGCCGCCGACTGACAACCCTCAGCGTGTGCGACAAGGAGTCGCAGAAGTAATTGTCATGAACGGGAAACCGGTCCATGACCTGATGTTCCGCCATCGGTACCCTGTAAGTAAAATTCAATCACTCCAAATCGCATTAATTGACAGTCTCGTTAGTTTTACAGCGCAAGGTTGCTTACTGGATTAGTCAACCGTCAATGAATAAGGCCACGAACACCTGCACTCCCCGGCACCTGCGTCCGGGGCAGGTGTGCGCCAGTTGAAATTGTTCTCGAATGGATGGCGTAAATTCGGCTATTCGTGGGAAATTCGTGGACGGTTTCATCATTGTGTAGCATCGCAACCGACTTTGCGTTGTAATATTAGTATTACAGCGCAATGTTGTGCACGCGCATGAATGATGGTAAACGGATGCCTTCGGCAAAACGGATAAACGGATAGAGTCGAGCCGAATTGTGTGCTATTGCATCCGCTTATCCGTTTTACTATCCGTTGACCAGCGCGCAGGCGGATGGTTGCCTGACTTTGCGCTGTAATGTTAGGCAAACCCTCGAAAACCAGAAAAGTTCACCCTCTGTAAGATCTCAAATGAACGACAACGAACATGTCTGTAAGGAATATGTGTCCCAAACCTTCAACCGGTGTGCCCCGACCTACGATCGGGTTGGCCCCAGGTTTTTCTCCTACTTCGGCAATCGTCTTGTTGAACTGGCGGGAATAACCTGCGGCGCGTCAGTTCTCGACATTGGTTGTGGAAGGGGCGCAATTCTCCTCCCAGCCGCTGAAATGGTCGGCGCATCTGGTAAGGTCATCGGCATTGATATGGCGGAAACCATGCTGCAACTGACCGCCAAAGACATCGAGGCGCGGGGGATCGGGAACGCGCAAGTAATCCACATGGACGCCGAAGCGCTTCGTTTTCCTGAAGCCTCCTTCGATTTTGTCATCTACGGTTTCGCGCTGTACGAACTATATGACCTCGATACGGCCCTATCGGAGGCGATCCGTGTCCTCAAATCCGGCGGAGTGTTGGCGTCATCCCTCTGGGGCAGGAATGTGGATACGCGTTGGGATGGTTTCCGTAATGTCGTTAAATCCTATCGCGGCCAGTTCAAACCGGTGCCGGAAGGAGGGAATGTCCCGCGCCTGCGGGAACCGGCAGAGATCGAGGCCGTTTTGTCGAAAGCAGGGTTCACCAACATTCAGACAGTGGTGGAGGAGAAAGAATTCTACTTCAAAGATGTCGACGAGTGGTGGGCCTTCGAGTGGTCGCACGGAAACCGTTTTCTTTGGGAGAGAATGGAGGCACCTGTTTTGGAGCAATGCAGAGGTGAGCTCTTCGAGGTTGTCGGTAAGATGAAACAAGAGAGGGGCATCCCCATCGTGTTTCAGATACTTCTGACGAGGGCAGAAAAACCTCAAGGCGAGGGCGATCTGCGCCTAACAAACGGGTGAAGCAGACAGGGCTAATACGGCGCGATTCAGGCGTTCTGAGGCAGCCTAGGCGTCTTTGGTGGCTGCAGGTCTTGCCAGAGCCGCCCTGCAGCCTGGCCGGAAAGTTGGGCAGGCTTTTGGAGATATCCTTGATGGCTAATTCAGTACATCATTGCAAACCTGGAGATGTCATCGTGATGCGAGGGGTGTGGCATCATAAAATCCATTGGGCCTGCCCGGGTATCATCGTTCAGGATTCCCCCGAACTGATCGCAATTTACTGGCAGGCCGGCACGCCGAATATGATCCCCGATAAACGCTCCACGCCACGAGACCTTCTTCTGAATAATATTCACCTGGTTCCTCACAAATGGACTGATACCGATGTGCTTCTCCTGGCCAAACCTGGTTCAGCACACGATGTGGAATTAATGTGGGAGGCTGGTCACGAGGTATTGCGCTGCTGGTATGTGAACCTTCAAGAGCCTCTTCGCCGTACGAAAATTGGATTCGATTCAATGGATCGCTTATTGGATATTGTCATCAGTGCAGATAGATCCACATGGCATTGGAAAGACGAGGATGAATTCAACGAAGCGGTTGCCATGGGCGTATTCTCGCCCGAACAAGCCAGGGCAATCCGCGAAGAGGGCGGGCATGTGATCGAGCGATTACTGACAAGACAATCACCCTTTTTTGATGGCTGGGAGAACTGGCATCCACCTTTGAATTGGGCTATACCGTCTCTGCCAGAAGGCTGGGATGAACTATCAGATGTATGACGCCTTGAAATTGATTCCACTCCGTTGGGTCGCCGAGACCATAACTACGGGAAGGAAAGGCAGAAAATGTTGACCGAAGACCATATCCTCCGCCAGATCGCACAGTTTGTTGCGGTCCTTGCGAAAATACTTGGGCTGAGCAAGGCAGGGCAATTCCAGGAAGCCTGCTCACTGATCGACCAGGCGATCGAAGGGTTGCTTGGTTTGAACGCGAATATCGTCAAGGGGATGGACGAAGCTGGATTGGTCACCCTTCTCACCACAGGTCTGGGCCTGGATTGTGGAAAATTGGTTGTGCTCGCGGATCTGTTCAATGTTGAAGGAGATGTGTTTGCGGCGCAGCAACGCCCGAATGAGAGCAAAGACAGCTATCAGCGGGCTCTCAACCTCTATTATGTATTTACTGCTGAGTGTAAAGTTGATGTGGAGACGGACATTCTCGCAAAAATCGAAGCGCTTGAGAAGATGATTTCCAGCAATGAAAAGGAAAAAGGATAAAGTTACAAGCGGAGTACCATCCATGTACATGGCTGATGTAATACAAGGAATTTGGGTATGCAACCTGGCTTACAACGTGCCGGGACCTGCAGCCGCCCATCGCTTGAAATCGTGGGGGGCGGCGATCACGAAGGTGGAGCCTCCCGGCGGCGACCCGCTGGAGGGCTACAGCCCGGCCTGGTATCGACAGCTTTCCGCCGGGCAGGAGATCCTGCGGCTGGATCTGAAATCGCAGCAAGGTCGTCACGTCCTGCAAGCCCTGCTTTCTGGCAGCGATCTGCTTATTACCTCGCTCCGCCCCTCCTCCCTGCAACGCCTCGGACTGGATTGGGATGCGCTCCACGAGGCTTACCCCGGGTTGTGCCAGGTGGCGATCACCGGTTATCCCTTTCCCCACCAGGAACAAGCTGGCCATGACCTGACTTACCAGGCGAAAGCCGGCTTGCTGCAACCGCCCCACATGCCGCAAACCTTGCTGGTCGACCTGGCCGGAGGCGAGAGAGCCGCGGCTGCGGGACTGGCGTTATTGATCCAAAGGGAACGAAGCGGAATTGGTGGCTGCGCAGAAGTGGCCCTGGCAGAGGTGGCCGAAGATTTTTCCATGCCATACCGTTTCGGTTCGACCCTGCCAAACGCGATTTTCGGCGGCGGTTTTCCGGGATACCGTTTGTACCGTGCCAGTCAGGGCTGGATCGCGGTAGCCGCCCTGGAAGAGGCTTTTTGGAAAAAACTGGCAGCCTGTTTACACCTCGGGCTGCCGATTGAAAAGCAGGCATTGGAGAATGCCTTCCTGACCAAAACCGCCGAGGAATGGGAGCAGTGGGCCGAGGTTGAAAACCTGCCGATCGCCTGCGTTAAGGTGGATAACGAATAGGATTGTAACTGTTCCCGCTCAATGTTACCAGCCGCCAATTTGAGGTGCGGAATGTCAGCTGGACAAGACTGGCGCCTGGCTCAGAGAGTCCCCGAAAAAATCTTCCACCTGCGCCTCATACGCCTGCGGATCGCTGGAGAATGACATGGCGTGGTCCGCGTTGGGGGCCAGGTACACGGCGCGCTTCCCCGTTGTTTTGGCGACATATAACGCCTCGCTCATACGGGCAGGCGTGAGCTTGTCCTCCAGCCCATGGATGAACAGGCAGGGGATGGTGAGCTTGGGGACAGCGCTCACCGGGGAGATATCCTTGAAGGCCATGCCGGTCAACACCCGCGACCAGAGACTCGCCAGGGGCAGGAGCGGAAAGGCTGGCAGGTGATAATCCACTTTCAGGCGGTGGGCCAGCAGTTCGGTCAGGTCGGAGAAGCTGCAGTCGCAAACGAGGAACGCCGCGCCCGGTGTCTGCGCCAGGCACTGGATCGCCACTGCCGCCCCATACGATTCCCCCATTACCCCCAGCAGGCCTCGGTCGGTGAGTCTTTTCTTCGCCCAAGCCATCCAGGCTGCAAGGTCATGTTTCTCGTAGTAGCCAAACGTGCTCCAGCGACCGCCGCTTCGACCGTGGTTGCGGTGGTCGTATAGCAGAACGTTGAAGCCGCGCCGGCGAAAGAGATTGACGTACTTTACCGAGCCGAAAAGGGTATAGGTGACGCCATGTGCGATGATGACGGTCCGGTCCGCGCCCGCCAGGGGGAGGTAGACCCCGAACAGGTCATACCCGAAAGGCGAAGGGATACTGACCTCCTCTCTCTCCCAGGAAAGCCATTCCGCCTCGGACATTTTGCCGGTCTCGATCTCGATCCGGTAGGTCTCCTCCACCGAAAAGCATTTGGGGCGCACCACCAGCAGGGCAAAGTACAGGCTGCCCGCCAGGAGCAGGAAAACCAGAGCAGCAAGGAGGAAAAGGATCAGATAGGGGAACATGGCAAACCACCGGGGAGTGGAGCGGCGAACCGCTCCACTCCTGATCGGGTTCAGTCCACCAGTTTATACCCCTTGGATTCGAGGTACTTGCGTTCCTTCTCCTTGTGGATCTCCGCCAGTTTTGCCTTGATGCCGAGCCAATCCCTGCCATCCAGCGGATACCAGTGCAAGACAACGAAGGATAGGAACAGCAGAATGCCTGGAATGAGCGCCCAGCCGAGCAGGATGCCCGTTTCGGCGCTTGACGATTGCAACCCCTTGCCCAGGGCCTGGTCGTAGCCGAAAGCGGTCATAAAGGATAACATGACCCACTGCGCCAGGCTGATGGCCGGCTTGGTGATGAAGCTGTTGATGCCCGCATACATCCCTTCACGGCGCAGGCCGGTGCGATGTTCGTCCATGTCCACCACATCCCCGTTCATCATGGGGATGAGGTACATCCCGCCGGCGAAACCGAACCCGAACAGTAAGAAGGCCAGCGTGGCTGCAATGCTGTTCCTGCCAAACAGGACGATGACGAAACAACCGATGGCGAAGGCCAGGCTGAAGATGCGCGTGCTGAGTTTGACCCCCCACGGTTCGCGGCGGTTGATCCACAGGAAGACGCCGCCCACGATCCCCACCGCCAGGGCGATATACAGCGGTGTGCGCGTCACGTCGATCTCATCGAAGTAGTACCACAGCCCCTGCATGAGCGAGGTTTGTACAAAAATGATGGTGAAGCTGATCACCTCGAACAGCACAAACGAAAGATTGGTGAAGCACTCCTTGAAAGCTTTGACAAAGCCGGGCTGTTCATCCTCCTGGGTGTAATGCTTTTCCTTGTAAAAGAAGGTGCTGGCAAAGATGATTACGCCCATGCCGAGTGCGAACAGGGTCATGAACCAGCGGAAGAAACTGATGCCCGCCAGGTCGCCCACCTCGGGCTTGATGGTGGCTTCGATGGCGACCGGCACGACGATGGTGAAGACCATGAAGATGATCTTCCAGACGAAGATGCTGGAGCGCGCCTTGTTCGAGATGGCCACCTCGTAAGGCATGATGTACAGGCTGGTGGCGATGGCGGTGTAGAGGGCGTCGTATACAAATAGTACCAACAACATTTGAACGAAGAGGCCGACCTGGCTATTCACCCCCGGCACATCCAGCCAGAACAGGATGAAACTCAGGATGAAGATCGGCGCCCCAAAGCGGATATAGGGAATTCGCCGCCCTAGCTTATGCTTGGTCCGGTCGCTGATGTAGCCGAACAACGGGTCGTTGACCGCGTTCCAGATCCCGAACAACAGCCAGACGATGCCGGTGTAGGCGGTGGACAGGCCGCGCAGGTTGACGAAGTAATAGGTCAGCGCGCCTGCCGCCACCAGGGATTGGAGGATGGCAACGGAGGCGTCAGCCAGCGAGATCCAGATGCGGCTGGCGAGTGGGACTCGTTCTTCTTGCAAGGCGGTGGAGGTTTCCATTTTTTTCTCCAGGAGGGTGGATTTTGCATTTCTGCAATTCAAAACCGTTCAAAGAACGGCAGCACATCGAGCGGGGCGGGGTATTCCTTGATCGCAACCGCGCCTGTGAATAGTTCCCGGGTCCAGTGATCTCGCCATTGACCGGGGGGAAGGTAAATATCACGGGCGCGTTGGCCGGGAGAAACGACAGGTGCAACCAAGATGTCGTCACCGAGCAAGAACTCATCGTCACAGGCGAGGGCGCGTTCATCGCCGGGGGCAAGCCAGAAGACAGGGCGGATAATGGGCATGCCGGTCCGCACCGTTTCATTGGCAAGCGTAATGATCTTGGGCGCGAATTCCACATGTAGGTTTGTGTATCTACGGCAGATGTCCGCACTCTCAGCGCCATATTCCCAAGGCGGCAGGCTGAACTGAACCGCAGGCAGGAGGGCGTTCAACTGCGTCCAGCGGATCATCATTTCGGCGTCGGCTTTTTCTTCGTACTCGTTGCCACCCACCATGTCGGGCAAAATGAACGGGTAGCCCCCCAGGCCAAGCGCAAGGATGCCCGTCAGCACGGAATGCAAGCCGTTGTCCAGCCCCCACGAAGTGGTCTTGTCCCATTGGCGGAAGAATATCGGCGCGGTTTGGTTGCGCCAGCCCGAGCGCACTTCCGTCAGGCGGTGATGCTTTACGACTGCTTCGACATAAATATGGGTGTATTCATTTGGATCGAGTTTTTGATTTGTGAGTGCGTCAGCAGGGAGGAAGCAGGCCTCGCCCGCATCGAACTTGAAGCCATCGAGCCCGGTTTGGACCTGGAGCTGCTTCAGCCGCCCGAAGAACCAGTCCAATGCCGAAGGGTCGGTCACATCAAGCAGACCGCCGCATCCCTGCCACCATGGGACGAGATACGGCGAGCCGTCCGCTGTGCAAACCAGCCAGCCGTTCTTCGCGCCCTCTGCAAAGGCATGTGACTGCGGATCCAAAAACGGGATCACCCACGCCGTAACCTTGAAGCCTTTGGCGTGGAGTTCGTCAATCATTGCTCTGGGGCTCGGGAAACGCTGCGGGTCGAATTCCAAATCGCCGTAGTGGACTTGCCAGCGGTCGTCAATCTCCAATACGTTGAACGGATAATCGTGTGCGATGATATCGTCGGCATAATGCAAAACGACATCCTGATTGATGGCGGTCTTGTAGCGCGCCCAGGTTGTCCACGTGGGATTGGTGAACAAATCTTCGGGCGGGGTTTCACTGGGATGCCCAAAATACCCGATGAGTATCTTGTACGCTTCGATGGCATTCTCGGAGAAGGAGAACTTCAAATCCAGCGCATTACCTTTGAAGGTGAAAAGCCCATCGCCGAGTCCGTTGTCCAGGAAGGGACGCTCATGGAACGCGCCGCGCCCGTCATTGGCAAAATTCCACTTGAAGCGGGGATAATTTCCGGGCGGCTGGTTGATCCCGGCTTCGACGGGGGAGTCGGCGATGAGCAGTGCGCCGTTGGACGAGAACCAGGCGGGTGTCAGTTTTCCACTCAAGCCTGTGGGGCTGTTGTCGAAGGTGTGGAAGGAGGCGCTTTGCAGCATGACCTTGTTGAGCGGGAATTGCTGGTGGATCAGTTCGCCGCCGCCGTACCAGAAACCTGGGAGTTCCACCATAACTTCGGCGGGTTCGTCGGCTGGGGTGGAGGTTAGGGACCAATGGTCAGCGACCAATTTCAAGTCCAGAGTGAAGCGGGGAAAATCCGCAGTGACGGTCGAACCGTCGATGCGGGGATTCGCCCTGGGCGTCGCCGAAGTCCGCACGGTCATCAAAATAAAATCGTCACGCTTGAAGGCGATGGAGAAGGGGGAGGAGGTGGTTTCGAGGCGAATCATATAAAATAGAGACCCGAAAGGTTTTAGAAACCTTTAGGGTCTGGTCACTTTATCTCTTGAATTTTTTGCCCGTCGCCAGTTCGACGCTCTTGTACGCGCCGTCGTAGATGCCGATGCTTTTGTTCTTGACAATGCGATCACAGAACATGGTAAGCAGGTCGTCGGCTTCGGTGAGCAGGTCAATGGCTTGCAGGGTCTGCGGGATGGTGCGGGTCTCAACGGTGCTATCACCGATTTCTGCGCCGCGGATGGCGCCCCACATTTCATGTCCGCCGACGCGGGCGTTGAAAATTTTCGGCACGGGATAGAAGGCAAGTTCGCTGGGTTTGGTGATCATCACGTCCATCACGCGCATGAGGTAGTTGGTGGCGTAGACCGCGTGGAAGGTGTTGTCGTGCAGGAAGACGTGCAAGCCATGCGCGGGTTTCTTGCGGATGCCATCGGTGAAGGCTTTGGTGTCGTCCCACGTGAAGTGCGTGTTGATGATGTCGTTGTGATGGGCGAGTTCATTTTGCAGCCAAGCCCAATTGTCCTTGTGGTCGCCGAGATTGATGAAGAGCGCGATCTTGTCTTTCTCGATCATCGTGACGGCGTGCTCGATGATGGCTTTGAACAGTTCACGCTGCGCGCCCGCTCCGCCCATGGTGACGAGGAAGCGGCGCGGCTCTTTGGCATTCATGCGGCTGAGGCGGTCGGCGCAGTCGGTTTCGATGTTCTCGACGAGTTCATGGTCCACGTGATGGCCTGTGAAGAAGAGCGCGTCTGTGGGTGTAGACTTGAGGATGCGCCCTTTGTCGTCGAAGCCGCGCATAGCGCGGAAACCGTAGTAGCCCGACGGGGATTGAACCGCGTGCTTCGCGCCTTCGGTCAACTGGAATGCCATCGGCCAGTTATCGAACATCATGTCCACCACATTGGTCATGCCGCCCGCGACCGCGCCCATGCACGTCCACATGTGGGAGGTGAGCATGGGCATATCCGATGGGAGCGCGGCGTATAAATTACGGAACAATTCGCTCATCTTGTAATCTTTGACTTCGGTTTTGAGGAAACGCCAGGGCCAGGTCACAATCCAATAATTGAAAAGTGCGTTCAAACCAGGGAGGGTGGGTTCCCCTGTGGTGAGGGATTCCCAGACGTATTTATCGAACCAGGGATAACGCTGTGAGACGCGCGAATACTTGCTGTAGTTGGCGTTGCACCAGTTAATAACGTCGGTGGTGATGCCGGGGACGCCGAGCAGGTCGAGCCAGTAAGGGGTGAAGCCCATTGCCTTTGCCGCGGAGACGCCCGCCATGGCGATGCGGTAATGCCCGAATCCCATGCGGATGGTGCTGACGACCACGCCGTTTGTCTTGTCAAGCGGCTTTCCATTCCCATCGCGGACGATGTTCTTGAGTCCGAAGATCTCCGAGCCGAAGGGATGGTCTTCGACGCTTAAATTGAATTTTTCGTTTGGGTTGTAATTGAACATCTTCGCCAGCATGGCCTGCCAGCGGTCGGTGGCACGGGTCTGTCTTTCCGAGATGGGATTTCCGTATAATTCGTAACGTCCGTTCACCTTTTTCATGAACGCTTCTCCTTGAAGGTGTAATTTGTATATTTTGGGGCCAAGAAGTTCTACTTCCGGACTCCGCTTTTTATTCCTTTGTCCACGCTTCCATTTCGGACAAAATATTCTCTCCCATCTCGCGGCTGGTCACGCCGCTGATGGAGAGCGCCAGTCCGTGCGGGGCAAGGGTTTGCGTAACCAGATCCAAGTCGCTGACATCGCAATAAACAATCATTGACTTACCCACAGACTGGATTTTTTGATAGACCGACACCCAGCGGGAGAAGCCTTCGCGTTCCGCGCCTGGAACCCATTGCACCGCGTTTAGTTCGGGAATATCGAGAATTACTTCCAGGTGACGCAACGCGCCCACCCCATCCACATGATAAATCGAACGGTCAAGAAATTTGCACTCTTCGATAATCCCTTGCAGAAAAAACTCTCTGAACATCTTTGTGCTTATCATCCCCGCGAAGTCGTTCGATGGAATGTAATACTTTGAGTAACTCGCAAGTTCCAGCCAACTGGTGATCGGCTGTTCACTCGCGGAGAGTTTGTCGTACCAAAAATCGTAAACCTTGAAATAGTCTGGTTTCAGACGTTCGAGCAGTAATTTTACCTGGTCTGGATGGTCAATCAAGTCAATTGTCAAATCCTGCGGGTTGCGGAGCGAAGCAACCAGGTCGCCGCCGGGGTGGAAGTCGGGCAGGCCTGTGATGAATTTGTCCCTGCCAAGTTCGAGCATGGCATCGGTCAACTCGACCAGCTTCAGAAAATACGGATGATTCATGTCGGGGCGGAGTTGGCCTGCTTCGTTCCAGTCTTTAAGGATGGGCTGAGTCCAACTCGTGCCGTAGTCGCCAAACTCCAGCGGACAGCCGTAGAAGGCGGCGAGGACTTCAGGACCCAAATTTGGGAAGGCAACGGGCAGGCTATCGCCCATAAAGATTTGATTGGAAAATCTGGCAAGGGTATGCTGTGCCTGATATTCTGCGTCCAGCCAGCGTTCGCGGGAAGTTGAATGACGCGAGGCGGGCAACGGAGTTTGTTCCGCAGATGGCTTTTCGAGATAAAACTGAATTACAGGACGGTCAAGGACAGTTCCTTCCCAAAAGGCTTCCATGCGCTGCATGGTCTTTTCGAGGTCTGGTTTGAATTCAAGCATTTTGATAAAGTATCTCTACTTATATTTTCAACACCACCAGCCTGTTGCGGCTGGCGGTGATTGAATTATAAACTTTTATCGCAGGTGATCAGCCTGCCCTGATGAACTCCATAAACCGCACAGTCAAATCGGTCACCGCGTCCAACTCGCAGTCGAGAGTGATCGCATGAGAGGATTGTTCCATCCAATGAAGTTCCTTCACGCGTGAAGAAACTCCCTGTAGAATTATCTCACCGGAAGACGGATGGACGGTTGTATCTTTACGCCCTTGAAAGATAATGACGGGCTGATTTACCTGCGACATGCGTTTACGCGTTACATCCTGCAGACGCAACAGTTGAATCGCGCCTTTGAGCGGCAGGCCGGGATAACCCTGCCATTTGTCGGATGCGTCCAACGAGGCGCGTCCCACTTCGGGCAGGAAGAGCGAACCGACGTACAGTTTGATTTTGTCCAGCGCGCTGAGGGTCAGGCGGATGGCCGGAGCGTAGAGCAATACTCCCATCACCTCGGGATGGGCGCTGGCAAGGTATAAGGCCAGCACTCCGCCCATTGACTCACCGCCGACAAAAACCTTGTCGCAGCGCGACGACAATGTTGCATAGACTTTTTCGACATCGTTCACCCAGTCGCGCCAGGTGACGCGGTTCAGGTCGGCAGGATTTGTCCCATGCCCGGCGAGCAAAGGCGCGGCGACGGTATATCCTTTTTTATGCAGGCGCTCCGCAAGCAGGCGAACCTCGACCGTGGTGGCAGTATAGCCATGGGAAAGCAACACGCCGATCGGTCCCGCGTCCCACAGGAAGGGTCCGCCTTCGATGTGCGGATTATGAAGGGCGGGGTTCGTCATGCCTAACCCTTGACCCCGCTGCTCGCCACGCTTTCCACGAAGAAACGCTGTCCGAGGATAAAGACGATCAGCGGCGGGAGGATGGCGATGGCCGCGCCCGCCAGGATCAGGTTGGGCGTGTCGGAGGCGCGCCCCCGCAAAACGTTGAGTGCCAGGGTCAGAACATGGTTCTTTTCATTGCCCACGTTGATGACCACCAGCGGCCAGATGAAGGAGTTCCAGGCATACAGGAAGGTGAATGTACCCTGCGTGGCCAACGCCGGGACGCTGGCAGGAATTAGGATTTTGGATAGAATCTGCAGGCGGGAGGCGCCGTCTATGAGGGCGGCCTCCTCGATCTCCTTCGGGAAGGTGATGAAATGTTGGCGCATCAGGAAGGTGCCATAGGCGGTGAAGATCCATGGGATGATTAGAGAAGCCAGGCGGTCCGTCCAACCGATCAGCACCATCAATTGGTAGAGCGGAACGATGAGCATCACAAAGGGGATCATGATGGTGCCAAGGTAGAACACAAACACAGCATCGCGGCCCGGGAATTTCAAGCGAGCGAAGGCATAGCCTCCGATGATGGAGGTGGCGAGTTGTCCTAAAACCACCAGGATGGTCACCAGCGCGGTGTTGGTGAGAGCGCGGTCGAGGCCACGCAGGGCGATGACCTCACTGTAGTTTTCGGGATGCCAGGTGATGTTCTCCACAGGCCGGCTTAAGCGCACGTTCTGCGTTACTTTGATCTCCTGGTTTTGCGGGTCCACGAACTCGCCGACAGTGGTCTGGCTGACGAGGAACATGGAAACCATCTGACCGTCCACGGTGACATCGAAGAGTTTTTTCTCCTCGCCATTTATCGTGACCGTCCGCTGGTTCATCGCGCCACCCGTGGGGCTGACCTCCGTGAGACGGCGCTCGTAGGTGGTTTGCGGATCATCCGGTGAAGCATACACCCCAACCTTGATATTGCTCCTGACAAGGGCAAATTTCCGCTGGCTGCCTTCGTAGTCCACGTAGTAGAGGGGAAGCGGTTTGTCGAAGCCATCCATTTCCACTGTAACAGGGTCGCGTGGCAACATGCGCGGTGGGTAGTGGAAAGTGTCGGCTGGTAGTTTCAAGGAAGTAGAGAGCATGTAGAAGAACGGGAAGAGCATAACCACCGCGAAAAAGGTCAGGACGATGTAAATGAACAGGTTGCCGAGAAACCGGGTCAGGCGGTAGGATTTCAGTTTCATGATTCTGCCTCCGTCATGCCTCGTAGATGCTGGAACGGCGCTGGCGCTGGAATTGGATGAGCGTCAACCCGAAGATGACGATAAACAACACCCAGGCAATGGCTGAGGCGTATCCTTGCTTAAAATTAATGAACCCGCTGCGGTAGAGATACAAAACCAGCGTGATGGTGGAGTTGTTCGGTCCTTCGGCCGGGTTCATCAGGATGAAAACCTGCTCGAAGACCTGCATGGCCTGGATAGTGGTGGTGGACACCACATAGAAAGTGGAGGGGGCCAGCATGGGGAGGGTGATGCGCCAGAATTTGGCCCACGGCCCCGCCCCATCCACGGTGGCGGCCTCGTACAGTTCGCCGGGAATGTTCTGCAATCCCGCCAGGAAGAGAACGGTGTTGAAGCCCATCGTCTGCCAGGCAGCGATGACGATGACGGACATCAGGGCGGTTCTTTCATCCGAGACCCAGCGGATCTTTGGGTCTATCAACCCGGCGTGGAAGAGGTTGTTCAACCCGTCCACGCTGAGGGTGATAAAGTAGTTGATATAACCGATGGTGGCGTTGTACAGCCACTGCCAGACCAGCGAGATGCCCACAATGGCGGCAATGCTGGGTATGAAGTAGACGGCACGGAAGAACTTCATGCCGGGCAGTTTGCTGTTGAGGATGTTGGCAAGCAACAGGGCGGGGATCACGCTCAGGGGTACGGCAAACAGCGCGTAGGTCAGGGTGTTGCGAAGCGCCAGCCAGAAGAATTTATCTGCGGCGGCGAACAGGAGTCCCCAATTCCCGATCCTGAGTCGTCCCACTTCATCGTAGATTTTAATATCCACCACATCCCGGGCGAGTTGGTCGGGAGAGGAGAGCGGGGCGAAGCGGACATTCAGAATCTTGGCGTAATTGTCGAACCCGACCCAATCGGGAGGGTTGAAAGCGTCGGAGTTGGTGAAGGAAAAATAAAAGGAAAGCAGCAGAGGCCCGGCAAAGAAAATCATGAAGCCGAGAAGATTGGGTGAAAGGAAGAGCCAGCCATTGAGCAATTGCTCGTGATGGACCCTGGCTTGGAGCGCGTTGGCGGTCTTTTCACGCCACATCGCCCAGATGGCAAGGCCAAAAAGAACCGTTCCGGCAAACGCCAGCAAGCCGGTCGGTTGGGCGATTTTCGCGGCAAAGCCCAGGATGCCGTTGACTGCGTTCACTTTCCAAAGGAATAGAACCAGCCCGGCCAGAATGATGTAACGACTAACCTGACGCAGGCGTTTTTCCAGCACGGGTTGTTTGGAGAAACGATCGCCGAATGCGCCAAGCAGGTAACCGCCGAAAGCCAACCCAAGGTAAGGGACGCCTCCCCCGAATACATCCGCAAGACCGTCAATGCCGGTGAAGACTTCGCCGGTATTCAGGAGGGTCACAAAACAGGCAACAAAAGACAGGTAATCCAGCACAAGCGAGAGGAGACGGCCGCGATGATTGCGACGCGGGATGTCGAAGGCCGCCATTCCGCTGAGGATGGACGCGATTCCCAGCAGCACCGTCAGCAGGATCTTTTGCCAGAGGGGAATGGCGGGCAGAAGCCCCATCCACGAGCCAACCACGCCAACCGCGGCAAGAACGGCAAACAGGATGCGCCAGATGATGATGCCGCGCAGAATGAATAAGGTTTTGGAGTCCGCTTGTACGGGGTTGCTCATGGCCGATACCTCCGGGGAATTGGGTGGATAAGAAAGCGGGGGCAGGTTGGAACCTGCCCCCGCCAAATATCGCGCTTACGGATTGAAAACCTTGTCGGCTTGCTCGCAGATCGTGGCGCCGAATTCTTCCACGGTCATGCTGCCGGTCAGGACTGCCTGGATGGCCGGGCCCATGATCTTGTCAAACTCGGGCCAGGAACCAGCCCACAGGGGGCCTTCCGTGGCGGGATTGTCGGACAGGCCGTTCAGGAAGGCCTGGTTGTTGAGCGGCGGGGTGAAGGTCAGGAAAGCGTCGAAGGCTTCCTGGCTGACGCGGCTGGGGATGTTGGCGCCCAATGCCGCGACCTTGCCCTGCGTCTGGGCGGTGGTGAGAGCCTGGACGAGTTTCCAAGCCTCTTCAGGATGCTCGGTCTTGGCGTTGATCACATACGCGCCCCAGAAGAGCCAGTTGCCCATGGAGCCTTTCGGGCCCTTGGGAAGTTCCACCACGTCCCAATTGAAGGTCACGGTGCGGACGCCCGGGGTAGCCCAGCGGCCGTTCTGGAACATCGCCACCTTGCCGGCGCGGAACGGGGGTTCGGGGTCTTCGCCGTAGGGCGTGGCGACATCGAATTCCTGGTACAGGGAGCGCTGGAATTCCAGGCCTTGCAGAGACTCAGGGGTGCTAAGGGCGCAGGCTTTGCGGTCGGGGGTGAAGAAACCGCCACCAGAGGCATTCAACCAAACGCCGTAGGGACCCCACCAGGCGCTGGCGCCGTAGCCGTAGATGTCAGAGCCGAGGGCGCGGGTTTTCTGGGCAACATCCAGGAACGCGTCCCAGTCCCATTTGCCTTCCTTGGCCAGTTCGCGCGGGTCGGGAGCGCCGGCTTCATCGATCAAGTCCAGGTTCAGGTACAACGCGAAGGTGGACACATCGCGGGGCAGACCCCACAGGGCGCCCGAGTCGGCGCCGGTCGCATTCGTTTTCGGGTTGTAAGTCAGATGGTACATCGGGCCGGGATAGAAGTCGGCCGCGTTATAACTCTCGGTTGCGGAGGCCAGGTTGGCGAAGTTCAGGATTAAGCCGCGATTGGCGAAATCGGCCACATCGGTGCCGGGGATCCAGAATACGTCCGGAGCAGTCCCAGCGGCTACCTCGGCGCGCAACTGCTCCTGATAGTTGGCGCCTTCAGTGCCTCCAGGTTCGTAAGTGAGGGTGATGCCTTCCAGCTCAGCGTCGAGTTCGGTGCTGATCTGGCTGTAGACATTGATCTCCTCCTGGTTGTCGGGGCGGGTGCGCCAGCGCAGGGCTACATCGGCCGCGGGGGCTTCGGTGACGACCGGAGCTTCGGTGACGACCGGAGCTTCGGTGACGACCGGAGCTTCGGTCGCGACGGGAGGCTTGGGTGAGCCGCAGGCGGCCAGCGCAACAGAGGCCACTACAAAGAGGGAAATTGCCTTGAACAGATTGTGCTTCATTTTCTTTTTTCTCCTGAAATGGTTGAAATGGATTATTTTGGAAAGGCTTCTTAGGATGGTTCGTGGTTATGCGGGTAAGTCACCTCCTTGATGAAGGGTTGTGGATTGCCGGAGGATCAATTGCGCACTTAATTTCAACTGACGCCGCGCTTGCTTCTCCCTTTGCATAATGTCCAGCAACATGCAGGTGGCCTCCAGGCCGATGCGCGGCATATCCTGGCGCATGGTGGTCAACGGGGGATCGAAGTAGGAGGCCAGCGGCATGTCGTCCACGCCGATGACTGCCAATTGAGAAGGTACTTTTATATTGGCAACCCTGGCTGCGCGCAAAACGCCCAGCGCCATGCGGTCATTCTGGGCAAACACAGCAGTTGGAACATGTCCCCGTTTAACAAACAAAAGCAAGGCTTCCTGTCCCGAGGTGGCTGACCAGTCGCCTTCGATGATCATCGATTCGTCCACAAGAACCCCTGCTTCCTCAAGCGCGCTTAGATATCCCTTGACGCGATCCTGGGAACAATCCTCCTCCATGGGGCCGGTTACCATGGCAATCCTCGTATGACCCAGAGAGAGCAAATGCTTTGCCGCCTCGTAGGCAACTCTCTCGTCATCCAAACACACGGATGAAATCATCCCATCACGTGAGAGCGAGCCGACGAATACCACCGGGAAATTCTGTGGAATGTGTTCGAAGCGTTCATCAATGTAAGGATTGATGATGATCAGCCCGTCCACACGACGGTGGCTAACAAGCTCATCAATCAACCCACGGAACGCTCCCGCATCGACCGCAGAAGACGACAGCATAAAGAAGCCATGACGACGCGCCTCGGCTTCAGCGCCCTCGATGACACTGGCAAACGTATAGTCTGTCAGGTTGGGGGATATACAAGCCAGGGTGTGAGTCTGGCCACGCGCCATGGAACGGGCGATCGCACTCGGATGATAGCCCAATTTTTTGATCACTTCTTCCACCAAGGCACGGGTTTCGGGGAGTACATCCTCTCTCCCGTTGATGACACGCGAAACTGTTTGGTGTGATACACCAGCTTGTCGAGCTACATCACGTATGGTGGGGTGGGAAGTAGGCATAATATGACAGGTTTGATATAATGTTACCGGTCACATGACCGGTAACATTATTTTACAAAACCACTGTTACTTTGTCAATTATGACATTTGACTTAAATCCAGCATGAAAGTGTCTATGTTTACAACACCTCACCGTCGCTTCAACCCGCTTACAGGAGAATGGGTGCTGGTTTCCCCTCACCGTGCCAAACGCCCCTGGCTGGGACAGGTGGAAAAACTCTCACCCGAAGTTCTGCCGGCTTACGATCCAACCTGTTATTTGTGTCCGCATAATGCACGAGCGGGTGGGATCTTCAACCCTGATTACACCGGGACCTATGCCTTCGAAAACGACTTTGCAGCACTTCTTAACGATGGGGTGGATGGGGAAACTGCTCCCTCTCACCCGCTGCTGGTCTCCGTTCCCGAGAGGGGCCATTGCCTCGTGGTTTGTTATTCCCCCCGCCACGACCTGACCCTGCCCGAGTTGGATCGCGCCTCGATAGAGAGCGTGATCGCGACCTGGGCGCGACATTCGGATGATCTCGCGCGGGAAGATTACATTCACTATGTCCAGGTTTTCGAGAACAAAGGGGCTATGATGGGATGCTCCAATCCGCACCCGCACAGCCAAATCTGGGCACAATCCCAGCTTCCCAATGAAATTAGCAAGGAATTGACCACCCAAATGGAATACCACCGGGAGAACAACCATCCCCTCCTGGCGAAGTACGTTCAGGAAGAACACAAACGGAAAGAGCGTATCCTTTTTGCCAACGATCACTTCACAGCGCTGGTCCCGTTTTGGGCGGTATGGCCTTTTGAAGTACTGGTGACCTCCCACCATCCCTGCGGGTCGCTGGCCGAATTATCCCCCGACAAGGTTTCCGCGCTGGCGGAGGTCTTCCAACAAGTCACCACCCGCTACGATAACCTGTTCGAAATTTCCTTCCCATACTCGATGGGATTTCACCAGGCTCCCGCCGATGGACAGCCTCATCCCGAATGGGTGTTGCACGCCCATTTCTATCCACCCCTGCTGCGGTCGGCAACCGTCCGCAAGTTCATGGTTGGGTATGAGATGCTCGGTATGCCGCAGCGTGACATCACACCTGAAGCCGCCGCGGAACGGCTTAGACTGTCATCAGCTCGCCACTACAAAGGTGATGCTTGCCGCACTGAGCAGCGCATCACTCGTTCATGATGTCGGGTTCATTAACCGAGCCGACATCGGTTCATTTACAGGTAGGGTCAATAAAGGGTAGATTCAACTCAATGAGATCACCTTAACCATCCGGGTAACTGCCGGAGCATGGCCTGTCTTTCTCCTACCACCAATGGACGGATCTCGGTATCGTATTTATCCGTATCCCGATTCTCGACAATCGCTAAGACGGCATCTTTTGTTGCCAGGAGATTATGCCAGGTGCCCTTCGTCACATTATATATATATCCCGGTTTCAACACAACCACTTTGAGAGGCTGGCATTCTCTTACCAGATATAAAGCCGCCATACCCTTTAATAATATAAAAACCTCATCCGTCTGAATGTGTCTTTCAATTTCGATGGCTTTATCGATTTCCATGCCAGGTTCGTGGTTTAATAATGCCACCATCCAGCCATCGCTGTATACCAATGGCATGTAGCCCATCCCGTTATAAACGTATTCCTCAAGTCCTTGAATCAAGGAGAACTCCTTTTACCATATTTTTCCGGGATTAGAATAACAAACCTGGTGCTGCAGCCATGGCATTGTCGCCTTCAGCCGGGTTCATCGATTTCCCTGCTGAATTATTGCGTTAGCAGATCCGTTGCATATTGCTGGATCTTTTGTATGGCGGCAACCACGAGTCGCATATCCTCCGGGCTGCCCAACAGGACAGGCTGGGGCAGCCATACAGTCTCCCACGCTGCCCGGTTGGTGTTCGGGTATTTCGCCTGCATGAAGGTGAACTCCTCCCCGGCCTGCCTGTCCGCAAGACGCTTCCGGTATTCTCCGCTTTGAAAAACCGCCAGGTCATGCAGTGGCGGATAGCTGGCCTGGGTGGGAACTCCTTCAGCGTTCAAAGCCTGGATGAAGCGCGTTATCGGAACGCCATTAAAGGTGGATGGATCATAATGGAATATATAAGCATAGTGACCGTTGCAGGTGCAACGTGTATCCTGCTTTTGAGGGGTAATTCCTTGGATCCCGGGCAACTCACGATCCAGTAGATTTGCATTTCTGCTGCGGACCGATCGGAATTCATCCGCCCGGTCCAGCTGGCAGCGTAAAACCGCTCCCTGCCATTCACTCAGGCGATAGTTGGAACCATAGATAAAATGGGAATAAAACCACTCGCCTGGCATCCGGCCGCAATCGTGGATTGAACGTGCAACCCGTTCCAATTCGAATGAATTGGTAAGGATCATGCCTCCTTCTCCGGCGGTCATCAGCTTGCTGGCTTGGAAGCTGAAGGTACCCAGATTGCCAAGGGAACCAATTTTGTATCCTTTCCATTCTGTGCCATGGGCATGGGCGCTATCCTCGATGAGGAATAAATTGTGTTTCCGGCAAATCTCTTGGAGCGCATCCAGGTCAGCCGGATGTCCACCCATGTGGACCGCGATGATGGCCTTCGTATGCGGGGTGATCGCTGCTTCAGCCAGCTCTGGATCGATGCAATAAGTATCAGGGGTGCAATCCACAAGCACCGGCATGGCTCCCGCAGTCAACACCGCGCTGGCTGTGGCGATGAAAGTAAAGTCGGGAACGATCACCTCGTCCCCGGGACGAATACCCAGGGCAGCGATGCCAACCTCCAGGGCGGCGGTACCGTTTGTCACGGCGATTCCATATTGTGCCTGGTGATAGCTGGCAAATGCCTGTTCTAACGCCAGCACTTGAGAGCCTGGGGTCCGCCACCATATCCGGCTTTCCAATACCTCTAAAAGCGCTTGTTTCTCTTTTTCATCATAGTAAGGCCAGGCAGGGGTCGGAGTATCCTTCGCAGGCTTTCCACCCAGTAAGGCAAGTTTTTCTGTCATGTTTATCTCCTGTTTTTATCTACCTTGATCATGCATTGACTTGCAATAGATCCCACAATTGTTTGCGCATCTGTTGAAATTCCAGGCTGGTTTTCAGGATGAGATCGCGCGGGTGTTTGAAAGGAACATCCAGAATCGTTTGGATGCCATTGGGTGCCCGGCTCATAACCACGATCCGGGTTCCCAACACCAAAGCTTCCTCCAAATCGTGTGTGACAAAAGCCACCGTTTTTCGCTCGGTATTCCAGATTCTTAATAGCTCAATTTGTAATTTTTCCCTTGTCATTGCATCCAACGCCCCGAACGGCTCATCCATCAGTAAGATCTCAGGACTGTTGGCAAATGCACGCGCCACATCCACCCGTTTTTTCATGCCCCCGGAAAGTTGCCGGGGGAGCGAATCTTCAAAACCCTGCAAACCCACCATCCGGATATAATTTTCCGAAACCTGGCGGCATTGATCCACAGACATGCCGCGCAAGGCTGGTCCGAATTCGATATTTTTCCGGACGGTCAACCAGGGGAAAACCGAGTCCGGCTGGAAGACCATGCCGACCTTGGGATTGGGAGCAACCACGGGCTCTCCCTCGATCAGGATTCTCCCTGCGCTTGGTTGTTCGAGGCAGGCGATCAAATATAATAATGTGGATTTTCCACAACCCGAGGGGCCAACGATACAAATGAACTCCTCTTCATGGATCGAGAGAGTAACCTGATCCACAGCTACAACGGTGTTCCCCCTCCCGATATCAAAAACCTTGCTTACATTCTCGATGCGGATGATCTCGTTCTTTGCCATCTGCAACCTTCTCTTAAAGCTTGTGGTTTTTTCCCTGCATTGTTCGACGCACGAGCTCGAGTCGTTCCAGAGGAATATCCCATAGATCCCAGGAAATGGATAAACCCGCCACGTCCGCCCGCCTGACCGCCTCCAGGTCTGCCAGGATCTGAATATCGTTTAACTCTGCCACACCTTCTATCTGCACGAGTTCAACCCCTGCGAGGATGGGGGCGGACGTAGCCCGTAAACCATGCCGCAGCTCCGTCTCAAGTGCGCTGGAAGAAATACCCCTTCCTTTCAGCAGTTGAAGATTTTCTGGCAATTCAAGGTCGAGAGCCTTCCCAATGGCATGAATGATGTCGGAGAGTTTCAAACCTCCGCCGGCGGATAAGAAATCGATAAAACCTGATAATTCAAAAGGGATCCCTGCAGGTCCAAGGGTGTGGGCATAGCTCATTATCTTGATCCAATCCGCGTAAATACCCAACTTCCCAAGGTCCTGTCCAACCATCCTCGTCAGGCCGGGAGAAAAACAGTCCAGCCCAATTTCCATTCCTGCCTCATGCAGCGGTTCATATATCCGGGCAATAAAACCGGTCAGGCAGGCTTGTCGAAAATCAAGGAACGCGTTCAACTGCGCTGCAATTTTCGGCTCGATTTCCGTCGTGTTCCCTCCGAGAAGACTTATGACGAGCGCCAGGCGTCCATCCGGCGTTCCTGCGATCTTCAAGATCGCCTGACGAACAAGATCAAGGTCGAATCCCTGAGCTGCTGCCAGCCTGCAGCAGTGTTCGCAAAAGCAACCCAGGTCTTGAACGGGATTGTTGCTGGGCGAGGGAAAGCGTACCCTGTCCAGAAAAAATCCATCATACACAGATTCTTTTAGCAGAAAATCCACCCTCCTGCGAATTTCTTCCTGTGCGATGGGATTGTTCGGGCAGACGAAGGTAAATTCCGGCATTTCATTGTATCCCCGCACTTTACGCCCTCCCGCGCCAATCACCTGGCAGTCTGGATCCGGTTGGAATACCCCGTCCGCAGTCAGGAGGGGATGCCAGCGAAGGAGTCGTAGGCCAAGTTTCTCTGCCTCTTGCCGGCAGGCTTCAAACAACCCGACCGGTAGATGCCACCCGATCAACAAATGGGTGAACGGGAGGATTCTGGCTGCCATCCGCAGTTTTTCACGGACTGTCTCGATCTCGCGCCGCGGCAAGTCCGGGGAATCTTCGAGGTACTGGATGGTTATCATGATATTTTCCCATTGACGGAGAGGGGCGCAGGATGAAACCTGCGCCCCTGCGATTTACGCTTAAGGCTTGACGTGTGAATAGACTTCTTCTACCGGGAACATCGCATTCAAGTCCACACCGGTATAGTTGACGCCTTGAGATTTTTCATTGTAATTCTTGACAAAGTCCAGACGGGTCGGCCAGTAGTAGGGGCTTGTCTCAGTAAAGAACCAGGCTTTGACCTCGCTGTAGGTCGGATACAGAACAAGGTCTTTCAGGAAACGCTGACCATCCTCTACGGTCATGCCCGCCCCAGATTGCTCGTTGATCCAATCGATCATCATCGGGATGGCCTTGTCCGGGTTGGATTTGATGTAATCAACGGCTTTGTACCAGGCTTTAAGCAAACCATAGACGACCTGCTTGTGTTCCTGGTAGAAGGTGTTGGTGACATAAAGACCGGCTGTATCCATGGCTCCGCCACCCAATTGAACACCAGTCACCATGTTTACCATGCCCTCCTGCTCGAGCCGGAAGCGTTGGGGTAATCCATCGCTATAGAAATCGCCGGTTCCCTGCAGGAAAGCCGCCGCCCCTTCGACCGGATCCATATCAATGATCTTTAGATCGTTTTGGGTCAACCCGGCATAGCCGAGGCAGGTATCCAATACGGGGTAGAATGATGCGCCACCCGGCAGAATGATTGTCTTACCCTTGAGTTGGCCACAGGCGGCTGCAAGCGCCTCTGACTCTGTTTTGCCTTCAGATATGTATTGATCGAAGGTTTTTACCTGGTCGGGTCTGCCCATAACGGAGTATCCGGTAAACAGGCTGTGTACGGACACCATCATGACCGTCCCTTGGGCTTGTGGAGCAAGCAAGAGCAGGGGAGAATCAGCGCCGGCACCAGCATCGATGGACCCGCCAAGCATCGCCTCGATTTCAGGTTGCTCCACCTCGAACATGGTCGTCTCGAGTGTGATCCCTTGATCTTTCAGGTAGCCCATTTTTTCTGCCACAATCCACGGGCCGTAGTCCAGGTAAGGGAGGTTTCCGAACCGAACGGTGACATTTTGCTTTTGACCACAAGATGAGAGAGTTAAAGCCGCCACCAGGACAATCAATACGATTGACAGCAATCTTGATCTCATAGCAATCTCCTTTTTTGTTTGAATCGATGTGTCATTACTCAGGGAAGGAATATGTTATCTGTTGCAATATTCACCTCCTTACTGGATTAATGGCTTGATCATTTCTGTACAATGCGGGACTTCCACGAGGTGATGCTCATATCGGCGCGGCGTATTCCGAAATCAATGGCAAATGATAAGATGGCAATAACCACCAAGATGACGATGATGTTTCCGGTCATCAGGTAGCGGCGCGCAAGTACCAGACGATATCCGAGACCAGTCATTGCTCCCATCAACTCAGCAGCCACGCAGTAACCGAAGGATGCAGCAGCTGAGACGCGAATTCCGGCAATGATATCCGGAACGATGCATGGGATAATAACCTGCCGGAATATCTGCCGTGGTTTGGCCCCCAGCATGGTGGCAGCATGCAGGTATATTGGAGGTACGTTTCTAACTGCCTCAAACGAGTTGACAACCATGATGATGAAGCTGCCATATGCGATAAGCAATATTTGCGTAATGTAACCAATTCCAAACCAAAGGATCAAAAGGGGGATAAGCGCCAGCGGAGGTAAAGGGCGCAAGATCTCAACGATCGGTTCAAAAACAGCCTTTCCTACCCTGTTCATGGACATCAAAACCCCTATCAAAATGCCTAGAGTCACTCCAATCGCAAATCCAGGCAGGATGCGGCGGATAAGTGAAGCAAATAAATCTTCTGGCAGGTGAACAACCAGGTTTTTCATAGCCTCCCAAAGATCCTGCGGAGCCGGGAGAAAGAGAGGTTTCACCCAGTGCATTTCTGTCACCACAACCCAAATTCCGACCAGGAGGAACATGGTGAGGGTGCGGATAAACCGGTCGCGTTGTATAAAACCACGTTCTTGTTGGGCGAGTTGATCTGGCAATTGGGGTTTGGTACCTGTCATTCACTGCTCCCGTCAATTGAGCTTGCGAACTTGATAATAATCGGCTGTGTTATATAGGATCTCGACAATAGCCCCCAGAACAGCTGTCCGGTGACCCAGCTTCGAAACCACGATTTTCGGACTGATTGGGATGACGCCTTCTATCCTTTCAAGGATCGGTTCAATCAGTAAATCAGCTGATTTAGCCATTCCTCCCGAAAGGACGATGCAATCCGGGTCGAAGCACACCGATAGCGTGGCTACCATTTGCGCCAAATAATCAATTGCATCAAGAACAATGGGTTGAGACCAAGCCTCCTTGAGGCGATAAGCATTGAATACATCTTCGGCTGTCAATTTTGCCAGCTGATCATCAGGGATCTTTCCGGCTAACATCATTTTTGCCTTACCCGCGATGCATGCTCCGGATGTGAGCGATTCGAGTGCTCCATACCCCTCCCGCTTGATCCCCAATAGTGATCGATCGGGTAGTAAGAATCCGATCTCTCCAGCGGTCAGATGGGAACCACGATATACACCGCCGTCAATTATGATGCCCGCGCCGATCCCGCTGCCGATGATCACCAGCACAAGGTTGTTGCTACCTCGTCCAACTCCAAACCAAAGCTCTCCCAAGGCGGAGAGGTTTACATCATTGTCAAGTACCACAGGCAGGTGGAATCGTTCAGATAACTTATTTTTAAGTGGAAAGTCCCGCCATTCCAGCGTTGGAGCCCAATGTACTATGCCTTGTTCATAGTAGGTAATTCCAGGTGCGCCTACTCCTATGCCGCGGATGTTCTTGCCGGTTCCTTTGGCGAAAGTTAGGAGCTGTTCGATGATCTCGAGTAGAAATTCATAACTATCCACACCACAGGTCTGGTGGGATAAAAAAACCTCGGTGAGGATGGTTCCTGATAAGTCCGCAACCGCGCCATAAAGGCGGGACTCATTCATATCCACACCGATGATGATATGACCGCTGGAATTGAATTCCAGCAGGGGGCGTTTTCTACCTCCACTGAATTCTTTATCGCCTGTTAATTTGACCAGGTCTTCTGAGATCAACTCATCCACCACCCTGATGACAGTCGGCAGACTGATTTGAAGAACGCTGGCGATCTGGGTGCGTGCAATTGGTCCCCGCAGGCGGATCGTCTCGAGAACAGCCGAGCGATTGATGCCGCGCATTTCTGCAGCAGTGATGGTCGCATTCTTTTCCATGGGAGATAACGTCCAATTTTATTGTAGACCACAATATATTAACACCGTGTTATTCTTATTATCGCAGTGTTAATATTTGATTTCATTATAGGGATTTATTGAAAAAAAGTCAAGTTATTAAGGACTCATTTATCCCTAATTCTCAAGAATGGGATAAACTTCATTTTTATCAATACCTTCGCCAATTATTGGTTTGAAACCGGCTGAGAAACCGGGTGAATAGCGCCCAAACGGGCGATTTGCTGGAAGATCTCGGCTAATAAAAT
>Ga0208828_1000172_pt1 | contig 29638 bp, 27 predicted proteins | sample Kivu_160m_FD_185487 | JGI IMG/M metagenome (GOLD analysis project Ga0208828, IMG submission 185487) | Freshwater microbial communities from Lake Kivu, Western Province, Rwanda to study Microbial Dark Matter (Phase II) - Kivu_160m (SPAdes)... | ecosystem: Environmental > Aquatic > Freshwater >... | reverse complement strand
TCTATCGACGACAACGCCGACAGCCCAGACTTGGTTTTCTGTCACCGGTGGTGTATGAGCAAAGATATTATGCTGGATTACTGGCAGCATGAAAGGTTTGGTGTCCACTATTGACATCCGACATCAGAATCCATATGAAGTAGTTTCAGAATTGGATAATCGTCAATACTGATTTCATTCTCAACGATTCTCATCAATTTTTTAATAATTGCGCGCCTGGCAGTGCTTAGACTAATTCCCATTTCGATCACAGGTTTTTAAGTAGCTGGATAATGGCCTTACTGTCATAGACAGTGGTATTTTTGATATTACACATTAAATTCTATTTCTGGATGTGGTCATCCTGGTGACAATTGAGTTCTCGCTCGGATAATTCGGCGCGTCCCAGGGGAACCTCTCACCCTTAAGGCATCTTCGCCAGCGACCGAGGTCTTCGTCCGCCATTATCTCAATCAGGCGGTCGAATTTGGTTTCCGGCTGCCAGCCCAATGTTGCCATTGCCTTGGAATAATCACCCTGGAGGAAGTTAACATCCAAAGGCCGCTGGAATCTTTCGTCAACGGAAACATATTTCTCCCAGTCCAGCCCGAGCCGTTTAAAAGCTTTCTCAGCAAATTCCTGGACCGTATGCGTCTTATTTGTGGCGATGACAAAGTCATCCGGTTTTTCCTGCTGCATCATCAGCCACATGGCCCGGACGTATTCCGGCGCAAAGCCCCAGTCCCTTTTCGCCTCTAAATTGCCAAGCTTGAGTTCCTTCTCCAGGCCAAGGGCAATTTTTGCGGCTGAATTGGTGATTTTTCGTGTGACAAACTCCAGGCCTCTAATAGGCGATTCATGGTTAAACAAGATCCCGTTGCAGGCAAACATGCCATGCGTTTCGCGATACATCCGCGTGATCCAATGGGCATAAAGTTTTGCTGCAGCGTAGGGGCTGGCAGGCCGGAAATGTGTTTCCTCGCTTTGTTGCTTTGCTTCTCCGTTGCCGTACAGCTCGCTGGTGGACGCCTGGTAAAATTTAATTTTTGGGTTGATCTGGCGTATTGCTTCGAGGATCATGGCTACTCCCAGCCCTGTTACAATTCCCGAGGCGACAGGTTGCTCAAATGAGGCTCCCACGAAGCTCTGAGCAGCAAGATTATAGACTTCATCAGGGTTGCACATTTCTATAGCTTCAAAAATGGAGGAAGAATCAATCAGGTCAGCAGGTATTAAATATATTTTGTCGAATATATCAAGATACAGGAGACGCCAGAAATTGGGTGTCGACAGGCGCCTATAAGTTCCATATACAGTGTAACCCTTGTCCAATAAAAACCTTGCAAGGTAAGCACCGTCCTGCCCGGTTACACCTGTTATAATAGCTTGCTTAGCCATAATTCCTGATTATAAAATACACACAATGAGATTATCAGGGCAAATAGTTGTATGCGTCCCAGGGGAACGTCTCGCCATTTAACCACCGTCTCCATCTTGTTACGTCTTCGTTGACCATAATTTCCACGAGACGGTCGAATTTTACTTCGGGTTTCCAACCTAGCGCAGCCTTTGCTCTGGCATAATCACCCTGCCAGAATGTCACATCGGCTGGCCTTAATAATTTTTTATCCACTTTCACGTATCTTGACCAGTCTAAACCCACTATATTGAAAGCCTGCTCGAGAAAATCTTTCACAGTATGCATTTCGTTTGTCGCAATGATGTAATCACCCGGCTCTTTTTGCTGCAGCATGAGCCACATGGCATTAACATATTCGGGAGCGTAACCCCAATCCCTCCTGGCTTCGATGTTTCCCATTTGTAGTTCGCTATCCAGGCCCAGTGAGATCCTGGCAACCGCATTCGAGATCTTTCGTGTGACGAACTCTAAGCTTCTAAGAGGAGATTCGTGATTGAACATTATACCGTTGCATATGAAAATCCCGTAACCAGCACGGTATATGTTGGCTATCCAGTACGCATAGAGCTTGGCTACCGCGTACGGGTTGGCCGGGTTGAAGGCAGCATCTTCCGTAAGCGGTTTGGTATCACCCTGTCCGAACAGCTCAATAGTCGAAGCCTGGTAGACCCTGATCTTCGTGTTAATGCTCCTGACCGCTTCCAGCAGCCTTGTTAATCCCAGGCCAGTGATCTCCCCGTAGCTGACCGGGTGCTCAAATGATGCCCCCGGGAAGCTCTGGGCGGCAAGATGGTAAATCTCATCTGGTTGACTATTTTGAATTGCATCTATAAGAGAAGAAGAGTCATTGAGCTCGGCACTTAGCAGGTTAACTGCTTTATAGATATCGAGATATTGCAGCCTCCAGAAATTGGGGGTTGATGAACGCCGGTAGGTGCCGAAGACCTCGTAGCCTTTTTCCAGTAATAATTTAGCTAAATAGGCGCCATCCTGGCCAGTGATGCCGGTAATCAGGGCTCGATTTGCCATTTTTATATTAAATTCCACATTTTTGCTTTGTATATTGGTATGTGGGACATAGTATCAAAACGACTTTTAAGTGTATATAACTTTGGAGATTAAAGCAAACCGACGTCAGGAACGATTGCGAGCCACCAATATATAGAAGCCTTTCCTAGCTATTAGAATAGTGACTTAGCTTTATAGATAATGCGAGATTTACCGCTGCTGTAAATCAGATCCCCCGATTTTAGTAGTTGCTCTAGACCCGGTATTTCATTGAACTGAAAATATGTTCGTCCTCCATACTGATTACCTGCGATTATCTTCTCTTTATCTGTGTTCCAGCCACCGAGAAAAATGTAGCTTGAACTGGAACAGTTATCGCTAAAAAAAATTGGCTCACTGTTAGGGTATGGATAAATTGCAAAAGCTTTGAATCTGTCAAGTGTGAGTAAGTAGTGGTTTATTAATTTGGCACCTTGATAATCCGAGACGATAACATATTCATCATCATTAAACCCCAGCAGCCAGTCTGCGGCTGCGACATCCTGACGATTGAAGGCTGTGCTGATAGCAGTGCGGTAGTTTGAGAGCGCAATAGAATAAGGAGTATCAATGTAAGAAATCGTAGCATTCTTGGTAATCTCAAAGATAGCGCCACTATTGAATATGAAATACGGGAGCACGATGGCGAGAACAGGAAACCATAATATGTTATACCCGGTAAAATTCAGTTTTATTTGACCTGTGCTGCGTTTGAGAACCTGTATAAGTTTAACTAAACCGTATCCTATTGCTTCACCACCTTTAATCACAAGGGGCGACATAAGCATCAATGTAATTTGCCATATTCGCACGCTGCCCATCGCCCAACCCCCCGTAGGTAAAATAAATACACTAAGTAAAATTGTGGCACTGGCAAAGCTTAGGGCTATATATTCTATCTTGAGCTTTTTCCCTATGGCATTCGGTCGTAAAACAAGTAATATCACTCCAATAATAAGAGATAATTCTACCAGGTATTGGAATATGCGCCAGATCTGACCACTTAGAGAAACCCTCCAAAAATCAAGTCCGAGGGCAATACGCGATAACGGCTCGGTCCCCACGGAAATTAAATTGCCCAATTTTTCCAGGCGACTCTGGAATATAGCCATATTTTCGCCAATAGTGGTAATTAAAGATCCAGTAGCTGCCACCTCCAATGGGGGAATACTAGTGTGCATCATCAACTTGTAAAGCCCTGTAAACACTTGAACTCCGTAATTAATGCCTGAAAGAGCGGTACCTGAAGCGGTTATTGAATAATACCAGAGCATGAAAACGATGGAGAAGCTTGAAATTACTATCAATGCCTTCTTGTTTAACATTCCTTTCTCAAAGAGGTCAGACGGGAGATTTTCCCTTTTACGGACTACCCATTGCCAGGCTGCAATGCCCCAGCGGCTTTTTAAAATTAAGATAAAAACCAAACCAATCAATAAGTATCCAATATAACCGGTGCCCAGACCATAATGAGAGAAAATAACTCCCATACTGAATAAACAAATTAAGATGGTTTTCGTCACCACTGGTAATTTCCTCTCTACCATGAGCAGAATTATCAATCCAAAATATATCTCAGCAATCTGCTGCCTAACCAACTGCGGCATATCCATAAAAAACATCGGCACGGTGATGAAAAACAATGTTGAAAAAAAAGAGTACCGAGCGTTCATTTGAATTCGAAAAACACGGAAGAGTGCCAGGGGGAGCAGCGAGAAAATCAAAGGGTACATTGCCTTAAATACCCATACTAACGTTGTGTTCATGATCAGTGAATACAGGGGTGCCAGTATAACAACGCTCAGGCATGAAGTGATGGTATATGGAAGGCTGTAATCCCAATAGCCGTTATTTATTACAAGCCTCGCTAGGGCATATTCTAAATGTATATCAGACCCAACCAGGTCACTCGATATCAGAGTTGTCTGGAGTATTAATGCCAATGCTATGGAAAATAATAAAAATGGGTAGGTGCTTTCTGGTATTAATTTGTTAAAAACAGTCAGGACAATAATAAGAGAAACTAATAATATAAGTACGAAAATGAGGACATTACTGTTGTAATAGTTGATGGTGCTTGTACCTAATATAGCGACCAGCGGAAGGATAAGTGCAATCAGGTATGGATTGAGCTTATACAAGAGTCGAGTACCCGGTCGATCGATATTTTCAAATTTTGTATAACTTGGTTCAAATTTCCTATCTCGTAAAAATGCCACGAAACCAATAAGTATGATGAAAAGAGTAATACCGATTGTGATGGAAAAGGTATTCAATGGCCGCGAAAAACCTAAAGGGGGCAGCGTGAAATTTATTAAAATTCCCACACTGATATCAAAAAAAAGGCTTAATCCTAAAATATAAAGAAGGCTTTCAACGATGTTTAACTCGTGAATTTTAAAGACCTTCAACAATAGAATGCCGGGTACAAAGGTAAGCAAAATAAAGCCCGCAATTTGCTGCAAAACTGGAATACTGACTTCAATTAAGTTAAGCAAAGTTAAAAAAAGCGTTAGTGCGAGGATAGAGCCACAAAATATGAGGCAATTTTTCAGGCTCCAATCGTTAGGTGGTATCTGTACCAATCGGATCAATTTATTAATCATGACAATGATGTATGACTGTTTTGTCTTTGTCAGTTAATCCAGTAGTCATACCACTTACTTAAATTAAAAAGTATCCATAACCTGGAACTGTTGTCAGCTTGGCCTTCACGCTGCTGATTAATCATTTTGCTGATATAGTCATAATCGAAAAACTGGTGTTCCCGGATACTGGAATTCAATATGGCGTCCGACATCATGACGCCGAGCTCACCTTTGAACCACTCTTTTATGGGCGCAGAGAAACCCTGCTTTTTCCGGTAGATTATATTATCCGGTATGATACCCTGTACAGCCTTTTTAAGTATATATTTTTTTTGCCTGTTCCTGTACTTCAGGTTTGAAGGAATTTTGAGTGCGAATTCAACCAGGTCCTGATCCAGATAGGGCGCGCGACCTTCAACAGAAGTTGACATGGTTATCTTGTCAACCCTCATCAATAACAATTCAGGCAGGCGGTGCTTCAGTTCAAGGTATTCCATTCTTTGCATGAAATCTGCGCCAGGCTGCAGGCTATCTATCCTATCAAGGTACTTCTTGACCACGCTGAATGTATCGAGACCCTGCCATAAACCCGTCCCATTCATCAGGGGTTTCTTTTGGGCTTCTGTAAACGCAACCGCCCCACCCCAGAATAGCTCCTCATCCTGCGCAGCGCAACGGAGTATCTCTTTGATACCGGGGCCTTTGCCCACGAGCGGCGATAGCGGTGACATGAGCCAGTATGCGGAACGCCTCAGAGCCCGGGGCAGCCGCATATAGGGTTTCCAGAAGTAATTATAGACATTAAGATAGTTAACGTACCCATCGTAACCGAAAAAGAGCTCGTCGCTACCCTCGCCAATTTGTATAACGATGGTGCCGTTATCGCGTGCCAGCTTTGAAACGAAATACAACGGCACACATACCCAATCGGCAATCGGTTCATCTTGATGGAATACGAGATTCGGTATGTAGTCCATCAGGTCGTTCTGGTCTATTACGATCTCGTGATGGTTTGTTTTGAAATCCCGGGCAACCTGGCGGGCATACTCAAACTCATTATATTTGGGCAGGTCTTTAAAACCTACGGAGAAGGTATCCACCGGCTTATCCATAAGCTGTGCCATAAGTGCAACGTTGATGCTGGAATCTATACCGCCACTGAGGAATACTCCGAAGGGGACATCGGACATCATCCTTTTCTCTATCGCCCGGGTCAACAGCCTCCTGATCTCACTTACGTAATACTCTTCCGGTTGGGCCTCTACCTTGTCTGTAACTAGAGCATCCCAGTATTGCCTGTGCTGAATGGAGCCACCTTCTTCACACAGCATATAGTAACCGGAGGGCAGCTTATTGACCCCTTTAAACAGAGTCAGAGGGCAGGGCGTTACATAGAGGGTCAAGTAATGGTACAACGCCGTCGTATCAAGCTCCCTTTTTATTTCAGGATGCTTCAAAGCAGCCTTTATCTCGGAAGCGAAGATAAGCTGCCCGTTGTGCAGCGTGTAATACAGAGGTTTCTTACCGATACGGTCCCTGGCAAGGAACAGGCGCCTTTTATTGCTATCCCAGATGGCGAAGGCGAACATGCCTTCGATAGCATCAACGCAGTCGGGGCCCTTCTCTTCATATAAGTGGATGATGGTCTCGGTATCCGAGTGGGATTTATATACGTGGCCTTTTGACTCGAGCGATTTCCTCAAATCCAGGTGGTTGTATATCTCGCCGTTGTAAACGATCCATATGGTGCCGTCCTCATTTGTCATGGGTTGATGTGCCTGTGGAGATAGGTCGATAATGCTAAGGCGCCTGTGGCCAAGGCCGACTTTTCTATCAGGGGATACGTAAATACCGGCGTCATCCGGGCCGCGGTGAACCATAGAATCACGCATGGAAGTGATAAGCTCCTCGCTTATCTCAAAGCGGGTGCCCGAAAAATTAAATACGCCGCAGATGCCGCACAATTTATATTCTCCTCGTGGTAAATACAAGACGTGAGTTTAAAGATTGTAACTTATATTAGCACTTGGCGAAAAGAGAGTTAAGCCTTTTGTCCACGGATTATAATAAAAAAGCCGAAATTTCGCGGGACGAGTTTGTTTACCCAGCGCGGCAGGTATTTCTCCTTTGCAATCCGCAGGTCATAAGGGGTGACCTGTACTTTTATATCCAGCTTCCTAAAAGCGGAGAACATTTTTTTAATCTCGGAGATGGTATAAGCCTTCGTGCCCGGGCTTTCATGGTGGTTAGCGAAAATGTATTCCAGGCTGCGAAAAGGTTTCAGTGCAAGCAGACCGTACATGGCGTAAAGCTGCAGGGCAACCAGGGAGTGCCTGTGGTAAAGCATTATGCAGATGCTGCCGCCCGGTGTGACTATGCGCTGAATTTCGCTTATAGCCTTCGACGTGTCAGGCGTGTGGTGAAGCACGCCCCAGGAATACACGAGATCGAACGTGTCATTTTTAAAAGGCAGGTTTTCGGCATCGGCGTTCAAGATGGAACCGCTGCAGCCGTAAACTTGCAACCTTGTGAGTGCCAGGGCGGCGGAACGGGGTGATAAATCCATGCCGGTAGCCAGCGCACCCCCGCGGGCAAACTGTAGCAGGTCGGTGCCGGCACCGCATCCCACCTCAAGGACATGTTTACCTTTCCATTGATCGAAGCTGGCATACAGCGGTATAAAATACTCCATTTCATAGCGGGTTTTGGCAATAGATTCAAAATATAAAAGCGTGCCTGATTCTATTTTTACATCCCTGGTACCGCAGGGGGCAGTATCCCAGAAATGCTGGACTGATTCCTTCTCTTGCTGGGGCAGCATTTGCTCAGCTTCCGACAGGCTTCCCATATTTCTCGTAGAGGCGGCTTACCAGCATATCCAGGACCCGTATGACCTCACGGCCTTCCTCGCCGGTTACCGGCGGCGCAGTATTATTGATTACGCTGTCCACGAACAATTCAATTACCGTATCATGCCCGACCTTGAATTGGCCTGTTAATGCTTTCAGGCCGTTGGCCATAATGCCGCCGATGATCTGAAAAACGGTGTTGAGGGAGGTCGATACGAGTTTTCCGTGACTGAGCGACGTCTTGGGGCCATACTTGAGGCAGAGCATGCTCTGCAAATCGATATATAGCGCCCCTTTGGAGCCGAAAATCTCCACCTCTGCAGCGTAGCGTTCCCCAGAATAAGAGATGGCAACCGAGCTTAAACCATTACTGGCATCAAGCTCGAACCTGAATTCATCGAAGCGGGCCCAGGGGTGCTCAAGGTAGTTTTTCGCGAAAATCTCAACGCTGTTAACCTTGTCCAGGAATGCCAGCGAAATATAGGCGGGATGAGGGCCGGTTTCACCAATCACGCCGCCCGGCAGCTTGTGAATCCAGTAGTCCTTGCGCATGATCATCTCGTTCCTGGGGTCTGCCAGTAATATACGCATGCCGATAAAATTACCGATAGCCCCTTCTTTAACGAGCTTCCGTGCCTTGACCAGTGGCGGATGGAATAGCACGTTGTGCACTATGCATAACTTGCGGTCGTTTTTCCTGGCGGCTTCAATCATCCTGTCGCAGTCGGTGGTCGTAAGAGCCATGGGCTTTTCCAAGAGGACGTGGCAGCCGTTTTCAAGTGCTTCAATGGCGATGGGAGCATGTATCTGGGGAGGTGTGCAGACATCGACTACATCCAACTTTTGTGCTTTAAGCATCTCGGCCTGGCTGGTATAGACTCCGGGTATGCCGTGCCGCTGAGCCATCTGTCTGGCCAGATCTAAATTCTTATCGCAGACTGCCTGTAGGATAACCTTGTCCTGGAGCTTTTTAAAGCCCGGTATGTGCCTGTGCTCGGTTACGGCACCGCAACCTACAATGGCGACTCTAAGTTTTTCGGTCATCGTATCTCCGAGAGTTAAAACCTGGCACAAGCCTCTATTTTATCGCGGTTGGATTTTATCCATTCGTAAATCCTGGGTATCCCATCATGGATCTTCATTTTGGGAGTATAACCAAGTACTTTATGTGCTTTCTCTATGGACGCTCGCCTGCGGATGATCAGGTCCCAGTCCCTGCGCGGCTTAAACATTAACTCCGTTTTGTTGCCTGTGATGTCATTGACCATCTTTGCAACATCGATAATTTTAGTTTCCGTCTCGGAGGCGAGATTGAAGGCATCTCCTACGGCCTCAGGAACTATACCACAGAGCAAAGTCCCCTCGACAATATCGTCTACAAAGGTAAAATCACGCGTCTCCTCGCCCGTGCCGGTGATAGGTAATGACTGCTTATGCATGGCCCAGTACATGAAGTTGGGAATCACGTTACGGTATGCACCGGGTATCTCGCCGGGGCCGTAAACATTGAAATAGCGCGCAGCAACGACCGGCAGCCTGTAATAGTTGTAAAAGAAGTTGCAGTAGAGCTCGCCCAGAAGCTTTGTGATCTGGTAGGGCGTGTCGAGGTGGAGCGATACGAAGTCCTCCTTGAGCGGCAAAGGCGCCTGGCTGCCGTATACAGAGCATCCAGAGGAAGCAAAGACAAATTTGCCCACACCGGAAAGGTGTGAATATTGAAGCACTTTCAATATGCCGAGGCCATTTACTTCCAGGTCCGTCTCAGGGTTATCCACCGAGTTCTGGTTGGCGAAATGTGCCGCCAGGTGGAATACATAGTCGAGCTTAGTTGAAAAGACCCTTTTTAACGTTTCTTCGTCAAGGATACTACCCTCGATAAAGCTAACGCTGGCATCTACGGGAACGTTCCATTTCTCAGCAGCCGATAGGTCGTCCAGTACTATGATGCTCTTTGCATTGAGTCTTATGAGTGCCGTGGTAAGATTGCTGCCGATACAGCCGGCGCCGCCAGTGATCAGAACGTTTTTTCCTTTATATTCTTTAAGACGGGTATCCATGGCTTTTCTTTTGTATCTCCTCCTGAAGAACGTTCACGAATTTGCCAGTTAAAAGCTCCCAATCGTATTTTTGAACGAATTGCCTGGCTTTGGAGCCGAGGTCGCTTATTATAGCATCTTTCATAATATCAGTAGCCGTACTGATCGTATCCTCCGGTTTTTCAATATATACGATGCCGTTGCCGTCTCCGAATTCTTTAAAGATTCCCGGCAACCTGGTGCAAATGACAGGCTTTTTCATCGCCATATATTCATAGAGCTTAATGGGTACGATATCCTGCATGATCTTTTCATCAGGATAGGCAGGCAGTATGCAAAAATCCGCCGCGGAGATTAAGTCAGGTATCTCCGTATACGGCTTTTTCCCGGTCAGTATCAGCCTTTCATTGAGGTTGTATTTTTCCCTGATAACCGTGAGGTCTTCGTAGGCATCACCCTCTCCAACTACAATCAACTTGATATTTGTTTGTTGTATCTTTGATAGCTCGACGGCGACTTCCTTAATGCCTGAGAAGTGATAAATCCAACCCATGAAGAATAGAATGACATCGGTGTTTTTCAGGCCATATTCACGGCGGACTTTGCCAGCGTCGTCTACTGGCCGGAATTTATTGAGGTCGATGCCAGCGCATATGACCTCGGTGTCCGCTGCGGCACCTTCAGATATGACATAATCTTTAAGTCTATCGTTTATCGTGAGCACCTTATCTGCACCGCGCAGGATTGAGCGTACAATCAACCTTCCAAGAGACTGTGCAGCTTTAAGTGGGATCAGGCGATGCAAAACGTCTATCCAATAATAAATAAAGGGTATATTGTTTGCCTGTGCCAGTTTAAGGGCAAAGTAATTGTTGAGTATACCGAAGCCGATTATCACATCAGGCTTGAACTCACGGATCTGCCTCCGTATTTCAAAGTAATGTGTAAATAGGAGGGATATATAGTTCAATATGGGTATTTTTATAATACCGGGGCGGATAACCGTGATCTTCGCAGCACGATCTATCTTCCATATGTTCTCAAATACCTGCCGATGAGAGAAAAGGTCATGCTTTGGTTGTTCCTGCCAGAGTATCTCGTAATCGATAACCCTCACCGCGTGGCCCCTCAACGACAACCTGTCCCCGAGTTGATGCTGTTGGTGAGGGCCCCTCTCCAGCCAGTCGCTTTCCTGGACTATTAGCACGTTCATAATTTATAGCGGGCCTGTCATTTAAGGTCATAAAGCTTTTTCATCCATTGCACAGTCCTGGGAATGCCTTCTTCCAGCGGTACAATTGGGTTGTGCTTGAGGTCGCGCCTGATCTTGGAGAAGTCCATATGTTTTACGCGGGTGGTGAATGGCTCTGCTTCTTTATACGTTACCCTGGTATCTTTTTTCCCGAGGCATTTCAAAACGAGGTCTGAAACGTATTTTATATCGTGTTCCCAGTCTTCACGGCTGCCCACGTTATACACTTCGCCGGGTATGAAATTATCTACAATGTTGGCAAAAGTGCGGCAGGTATCTTCAATATAGTCGAAGATACGCATATGGCCCTTGTACACCGTGTACTGTTCATCGTGCAATGCTTTATAGATAAACATGGGAATAACGCCGCGGTAGGGGCTGTAATACTCGTGAGGCCCGTAGGCGTTCACAGGGCGCACGCGCACTGTTTCCGTGCCGAACATGGCATGCGAATTAAGCACCTGCATCTCGCCGACCCATTTGGTCATCGCGTAATCGTTCATCTGTTTGAGGGGAACTTTGTCCATTGCATCTTCGCTCATCTTACCGTCGTAGTCGCCGTAAACCTCTGCGCTTGAGAAGAAAATCATACGGAACCTCTTTTGCTCCTGGATGCGAATGACGTTTTTGGTGCCGATTGTATTGGTCAGCCACAGGTTTTCGAAATAATCTTCACCGTTCCAGCGGCCATACTCAGCGGCAAGGTGGTAAACAAAGTCGAAATCGTGTTTGTTAAAGATCCTCTCAATCTGCCTGTATTCACGCACATCACAGCGAATAAAATTCGGCCCTTCAGCATGCTGGAGGTCACAAATCCAGACATCGTGGCCTCGTTTTTTCAGTTCGGGCACGAGGTTCGAGCCTATGAAACCGCTTCCACCAGTGACAAGTATTTTAGCCATTGTTAACTCCTGTGATGATTTTTACTATTTTCTCTCCTGCTGCACCATCTCCGAACGGGTTTTGCCAGTCCCGTGTCCTATTCAGCATAGTATGTACACATTCAACGATTTTCTCGGGAGATGTGCCTGCTATGATATTGGAACCTATTTCTATCGTCTCCGGTCTCTCCGTATTATGTCTTAAAGTAACACATGGAACTTTCAGTATGCAAGCTTCTTCCTGTACGCCCCCGGAGTCTGTCAAGATAATCGCTGCGTTAGATTCTAATTGAAGGAAACCAAGAAAGTCGACGGGGTCAATAAGGGTTGCATGCCTGGTTGTAAGACTGAACTGGCTCATCATTTTTCTTGAGCGGGGGTGTATCGGATAGATGACTGGCATCTTCAGTTCAGGCTGGAGTATATCAATGGCCTGTATAATCGAACTAAACCGCTTAAGATCATCGACATTCTCCGGTCTGTGGATGGTTACCAGGGCAAACCGGTGTGGTTGAAGGTTAAAGTCCTTCAGGCTATCTATTTTGCTTTTTGCCAGTTCCAGGTTCTGAAATACGGCATCAACGATAGTATTACCGGTCATATAGATTCGTTGCGCAGGTATTCCTTCACCAAGCAAGATCCCTCTTGCATTTTCGGTTGGTGCAAAAAGGTAATCAGCCATATGGTCGGCAAGTACGCGGTTGACTTCCTCGGGCATTGTACGATCGTAGCTGCGCAAACCCGCCTCGACGTGCCCGATTCCTATCTGCAGCTTGGCGGCTGTCAATGCACCGGAAAAAACCGAGTTAGTATCGCCTTCTACCAAGACGATTTCCGTTTTTTCCTTAAGCAGAACCCTCTCAATACCGAGCAGCATTTTTGCCGTTTGTTCAGCATGGCTGCCGGACCCAACATCGAGATTATATCTGGCTTCGGGAAGCTCGAGCTGTTCGAAGAACACCCGGTCCATATTGTATGAGTAATGCTGTCCGGTATGCAGTACAAAGTAATCAGCGCCGATTTTTTCTAATGCCCTGATAACCGGGGACATCTTGATTATCTCGGGGCGTGTGCCAAGGATTATCGCAATCTTTGGCGATGGCATTATAATCAATTCCTCATTAATTCAATTCTTTGATTCTGTGTTTGATAACACTAAATGCAACACCAAACCCGTGAGGTATAGGATTCATGGTGGAGCCCTCAGAATGATATATACAAGATACAGGAACTTCAGTAATGTCGAATCCACGTTTGCGGGCCTGCACCAGCACCTCAATACTGTATCCGAAACCACTGTCAGTAATCTTTATGTTTTCAACCAGGTTCCTGCTGTGAGCCCTGAAGCAGCACTGTGAATCAGTAATTTTACCGCTATGGCCAAAATTATATAGCCATGTAATAACTTGAATGCCGAATTTGCGGGACTTTCGTATTTCAGCTTGCTGTAAGAATCTTGAACCGATAACAAGGCTGGCTTTGCCTAAGAGAATCGGTTCAATGACCAGAGGTATTTCATCAGGGTTATGCTGGGCATCACCATCCATTGTAACAAGAATATCGCAATCGTACTCAATTGCCGCTTGAAAACTAGATTTTGTGGCTGCTCCTGCTCCCTTCTGCCTGCCGTGTTTCTTGATTACTGCACCTGCAGCCTGTGCTACAGCTGCAGTATTGTCAGTGGATCCATCGTCAACTACCAGTACCATATCAGCATGCAGGAAAGCGCGTTTTACAAGATCGCCGATGAATTTCTCTTCGTTATAGCACGGGATTGCGACTATAATTTTTGGTTTTTCAATGTTCATTTTACTAGGCAGGGCAGGGCCATGAAATCATTTCACAGTCACGGACTTGGCCAGGTTACGCGGCATATCGGGGTTGTGCCCTCGCTTTATAGCCATTTGATAGGCAAGAAGTTGCAGCGGGACCACGGCCACCATTGGATAAAGGAGCTCATGCACTTTGGGGATCTTGATCCAGTGGTCATAGATATCATTTTCCTCATCGGAAACAGCGATGATCCTGGCTCCCCTAGACTTGGCCTCTATGGCATTGCTCAGGGTTTCATTGTAAGTAAAATCTCTGGGGCAAATAACCAGCACGGGTGTGCCTTTTTCTATGAGCGATAGTGTGCCGTGTTTTAATTCGCCGGCCGGCATGCCTTCGGCATGAATATAAGAAATCTCCTTGAGCTTCAGAGCTCCTTCTGAGGCTATGGCGAAATTGATGCCGCGCGCAATGTAATAAAAATCGTTTTTCTTGTAGTATTTTTCGCATATTTCAGCAATTTCGCCTTTGTTCCACTCAATTGCTTTAGAGATTTGTTTGCTGACCTTGCGGACATTATCAACCGCCATATCAAAGGCATGCACCATCGAAAAGGACAGCATGTAGAATATGGCAACCTGGTTCAGGAAAGATTTAGTGGCCGCCACCCCGATCTCAGGGCCGCAGTTTAAGTATATAACGTTGTGGCTCAGTTCCCCAAGCATAGATTGCGGCCTGTTTACGACCGAAACAATTCTGGCGCCCGCCTTGCGTGCCAGTTGGACTCCATCGATCACATCCAGTGTTTCCCCGCTCTGGGATATCGCAAGTACCAGCGTATTCTTATCAACTGAATCGGCAAAATATTGAAATTCGGATGCCATAACGACTTCACATAACTTCTTGCCCACGTTGGAAATGAGGTACCTGCCAACCAGAGCCGCATAACGCGATGATCCGCAGGCGGTCACTATCACATGGTCCGCCCTCAGGATGTCGAGTGCAACCGCAGTGAATATTTCCCTGTCCTGCCTGGTAGCCGCAACAATGGTGCTGGGCTGCTCCATTATCTCTTTGAGCATGAAGTACTCGTAGCCGTTCTTTTCTATCTCGTTCCACAAGATATCCGGTTTGATAGACTTCTTGTGTATCTCTTTGCCCGTGTGATCATAGAATCTGGCTTTGCCAACTGTGAGAACCGCAATTTCTCCTTCGTCAAGCATATATTGGTGGTTGACCTGTCCTGCCAGAGCAAGGGAATCACTGGCGGCGAAAGTGCTGTGGTCACCGATTCCGACAACCAGGGGACTTCCCCTGCGTGTACCAACAATTTTATTCGGCTCTCTGGTGGAAATAGCGAGGAAAGCATATGACCCCTGCAGCCTTGGAGCTACCGCAACCACCGCTTCTTCAAGAGAACGGCCCTTTTTCATCTCATCTTCGATCTTATGCGGGATTACTTCTGTGTCCGTTTCGGATGAAAAATGATGGCCCCTTTTGATAAGGTCTTTTCGGAGTTCCTGGTAGTTATCAATGATACCGTTGTGGATGACGGCTATCTGGTTGTTACAATCCAGGTGCGGGTGCGTATTGGGTTGAGTAACACTACCATGTGTTGCCCAGCGCGTATGCCCTATACCGACAAGTCCTGGTATTTCATCCAGTTTATACTTGCTGTTTACCTCATCGAGTTTGCCAACGCCCTTTTTAACAATAAGTTTGCCGCCGTATATCATGGCTATTCCTGAAGAGTCGTAACCACGGTATTCCATACGCTTTAGTCCCTCAAAAATGACCGACGATGCATGATCGTTTTTACCGCAATATCCAATTATTCCGCACATATTTTCAAATACCCTTCATTATTTTTATAACACGATTATCGCATTTTAAAAAGTAAAATAAAAATAGCCGTTATGCAAATTACATGATTTACAGCGTTCATTTATCGTGAAACGAAATTGTCGTTCACTTGCAGTTTTATTTTATCCTCCGGCTACATTAACTATTAAGACCAGTGGATCTTTAATGTGCGGTTTTTCCTGGTTATTCATGAAGAGATAGAACTCGACCCGCTGGTTAGCACCCGCATTATTAAGTGTAATATCGACCTTTCTTTCCAATTTCTGGTTATTCAGTAAGTTACCTGTCTCCAGTGTGTTGATTGTAGCGCCGTTTACCATGATTTGTACCTTATACGTGGCCGGATTTGTCTCGTGATTAACGACGCCGAGAATCACAGTTGCCGGTTGACCGGCCTTGATCTCCCGGGGATAACCGGCAGCTTTGCCATCCGTGTTCAACAGGTAAAACTCTGTAAACCTGTCCTCCGGGTTGGGGGTAAGCGCCAGGTAGATAATAAAGCCGATACATACAAGGATGGCGGTTAACAGTACGCCAAATAAAATTTTATTAAAAATACGCATTTCCTGCTTCAGGTAGTATGAAATTCTACGAATTACCGTACGTGATTGTCAATAGGAAATGCAGCGCGTCAGTGGATTAACATCGCATCGCCGAAGCTGTAAAAACGGTAGCCCATTTCCTTGGCTTCCTCATAAGCCTGCAATATAAATTCACGCCCGGCAAAGGCAGAAACCATCATCAACAATGTGGACCTGGGGAGATGGAAATTGGTGATTACGGCATCGATTACCTTGAATTCGTACCCGGGCAGAATAAACAGGTCCACGGGGCCCTCGAACGGCTGAATTATCCCCTTCTGCGCCGCTGCCTCAATCAGACGGACGGAAGTGGTTCCGACGGCAATAATACGTCTGCCGGATTCCCTGGTTTTATTGAGCAGTGCGGCGGCAGCCTCAGGTACCTTGCCGAATTCGGTATGGATGTGATGCTTGCGGGGGTCTTCAGCCCTGACCGGTTGAAATGTGTCAAGCCCTATATGAAGTGTAACGAAAGCCAGGTTAATCCCCTTTTGGTTTATATTATCCAGCAGCTCAGGTGTGAAGTGAAGTCCGGCGGTCGGCGCAGCGGAGCTTCCTTTTACCCTGGAGTAAACCGTCTGGTAACGTTCCCTGTCTTCGAGCCTGGCCTTTATATAGGGCGGGAGAGGCATTTCCCCCAGGTTTTCCAGTGCCGCTTCATCAGGAAAGTGAACTCTTCTCAGCCCGTTATCCAGCCTTTGAATAATAGTCGCGATTATAGCGGTTGCATTGCCTGATTTGTCATGATAGATTGCTACCCTTGCGCCTTCCGGCAGCTTACGGCCCGGCCGTACAAGCGCTTCCCATATGCCATCATCAAGCCGCTTTAACAGCAGTATCTCAGCGTTTTTTCCTATACCTTCAATGGTGCCCTTAAGTCGCGCGGGAATGACGCGGCTGTCATTAAACACCAGCGTATCCCCAGGATCGATGAAATCTACTATTTGTTGAAAGGTATGATGTTGGATATTGCGGTACTTGCGGTTAAGCAGCATCAACCGGGAGCTATCCCTCTGCTTCAGGGGATGTTGCGCAATATATTCAGAAGGCAGATCGTAGCCGAAGTCAGAGAGCTTCATGTAAATGCTGGCGGTTAGAATAAGCCGTGGACCTTGCCGGTTAGCGGATCGATATCTATCCTGCGGAAGGCCGGGTTGGATCCTGTGCCCGGCATCAGGCTGACTTCACCTGCGAAAAGGCAAAGAAACCTGGCCCCCGAGTAGATCATGATGTCACGTATGGGCAGGATCCACCCTTTAGGCACGCCTTTGAGGGTGGGATCATGGCTGAGGCTCAGATGTGTCTTTACCATGATTGTAGCGTAGTCATCAAATTCAGGGTCAGCTTCCAGCAGCTTAGCCTTCGATTCTGCGGACGTCGACCATCGAACCCCGTTGGCGCCATAAACTTCGCGGGCAATTTTATCCACCCGGTCACGGAGCTTCATCTCCTGCGGGTATAAGAATTTGAACTCACTTTCCTCTTCGCAGGCCTCTTTTACCATATCTGCAAGCTCCAGCGCGCCTTCTCCGCCGAATTCCCAGTGCTTGGATACGGCACAGCGCGCTCCAACCTGCTCAGCCGCACGCTTAACCATCTTGATCTCTTCCTTTGTATCCGTATGGAAGACATTAATGCAGACCACGGGATTGACCCCCGCTTCCTGGATGATCTTAATGTGATGCAGCATGTTGGGTATACCTTTTTCCAGAAGACCCAGGTCTTCCCGTGTGTATTCATCCGGTATGCGCAGGCCTGCCACCACGGATGGACCACCGCCGTGCATCTTGAGGGCGCGTACCGTGGTAACAAGGACGGACGCGTTTGGTTTCAGATCGCTGAGGCGGCATTTTACGTTGCAAAATTTTTCAAATCCTATGTCAGCCGCAAAACCGCTTTCTGTTACATGATAGTCGAACATCTTGAGGCCGATCCTGTCGGCGATAATGGACGATTGACCCAGGGCAATATTAGCGAATGGACCTGTATGTACCATAAGAGGCTGGTACTCGGCGGTACAGCAGAGCGTGGGATTGATGGTGTTGCGCATGAGTGCAGTCATGGCGCCTCCTACCTGCAGGTCACCTGTGGTGACCGGATCGCCGTGTTTGTTATAAGCCACGGTAATCCTGTCCATGCGGTGGCGCAGGTCAGCCAGGTCCCTGACTATTGCCAGCAGAGCCATCAATTCGGAGCTTACGGCAATGGTGAATTTTGATTGCATGGTGAAGCCGTCCATTTTGCCGCCGATGCCGATGATGATATTGCGCAGGCTTTGAGCGCAGAAGTCCATGACCCAGCTCATTTCGACCCGTGTAGGATCAATATCCAGCCGCTTCATGCCGGACAATGTGCTAAGCTTTCTGTCGTCGTAATTCCGCTCATGCTGCATGCGAGCCGTAAGCGCCACTAGGGCGAGGTTGTGAGCATTGGTTATATCGTTGATATCCCCGGTAAGGCCCATGGAGAACTCGGTCATGGGTATGAGAAGGGCATTGCCGCCACCGGCGGCTGTGCCTTTGATGTTCATAGTCGGTCCACCGGATGGTTGCCTGATGCAGCCGCCCACGTTTAAACCGCGCCTGCCCATGCCTTCCAGAATCCCGCAGGTGGTGGTGCTCTTTCCTTCTCCCAGTGGAGTGGGAGTGATACCGGTCACCTGGATATATTTCCCGTCGGGCTTGTCCTTAAGGCGCTGCATGATTTTGGCATAGTTTAATCTGGCTACCTTGCCATAGGGGATTACCTCGTCATTCTCCAGGTTTAATCTTTGCGCCCAGTCGCCGGGCTGAGGCATGTTCTTCTCAGCTTCCTCGGCGATCTGCCAGTCGCTCATTATTAACGGGTTATAAGGCATGTTTTTGCTCTCCGGATTTAATTAGTGGATTTTCCTGGGATTTATCAAATTCCGAGCTTCCGTTCGGCGACTTCTATGGTATTCTGCAGCAGCATCGTGACCGTCATGGGTCCCACGCCCCCCGGCACAGGTGTGATCGCCAATGCCTTCTCTTTAACGGCTTCAAAGTCAACGTCGCCTACCAGGCGGAAGCCCCTTTCTTTGGTCTTATCCTCGACACGATTTACACCAACGTCTATAACTACGGCACCTTCCCTGACCATTTCGGCGGTAATATACATCGGGCTACCCATGGCAGCCACAAGTATATCAGCCTGCCGCGTAAAATAAGCCATATCCTTTGTGCCGGTGTGGACGACCGTCACCGTGGCATTTGCCCCTTTTTTCTTCTGCATCAGCATGGCGGCAAGGGGTTTCCCCACGAGGCTGCTGCGCCCGCATATGACCACGTGCTTTCCCCCGGGATCATAGCCGCTGCATACAAGCAGTTGCTGTATGCCGTGTGGAGTGCATGGGAGCGGGCATGGTTCTCCGCGCAATAGTTTGCCCAGATTTGTGGGATGAGACCCGTCAACGTCTTTTTCGGGAGAGATAAGGTTAAGCACCGTTTCCGCGTTTATGTGTGCCGGCAGCGGAAGCTGGATAAGGATGCCATCGATATCCGGATTGGTATTTAGCTCCTCGACTGTCTGGATAATCTTCAGTTCGGTTGTATCGGCGGGCATGCGGATGGTGCTTTCACGCATGCCGATTTCCCGGGCGCCCCTTTCCTTGGATGTCACGTAAGAGATAGAAGCTGGGTTATCCCCCACCAGCAAAACGCCGAAGCAGGGGATTTTCCCATGCCGTTGTAGCCTCGATACACGCTCTTTAAGTTCCTGGCGTATCGTGGCTGCTACTTCTGAACCACTGATTATTCTTGCGGTCATAGATTATCCTGCTGCAATTGGCTCGAGGGAATATTATACTGGTTACTCACGATGCAAACAAAATCTGCTTCGGGTTATTATGGATCGCCTTAAAATTAAGCTGAGGGTTTTCAGGACTTTTTAGTGACGGTGCCCTCGTTGAGGATGTCCCTCGCCATTTGAGCTGCCAGGGGGACGGCATCGCTTACCCCGGAGGTCAATTCCTGTGAAAATTCGTACGCATCCGGGATTTCAATGGCGATAATACTTATTTTGCGAGGTAATTTTAGCTTGAGTATTTTGCCGATCTCAAGTGCGGTGGGCAAATCAACGTCATGGGGTGATATCGTGTGCTTGGTAACACGGAAATCACCGACCTCAAGCCGGTAAATGTCGCCGGGCTTCCCATTGACCGTCTGGATGGCGTCCACGATGATTGCTTCGTCATACTCGACCAGGAAATCCAGGAGGCCCAGGCCCGAAACATCACAGGCTGTGATGGTAACATCTCCAGGTGGTGGGGATTCCTGGAGGCTTTCAATGACGCGGAACCCTACTCCATCGTCTCCAATTATAGGATTGCCAATGCCGAGTATGATATTTTTCATCGGGCAGGGAAATTTAAGAAGTAACTGACTCGACCTTCGCTGCCAGTGGCTTTGCCTTGAAGTATGGATCCAGCAACTTTTTGGGAGATATGATATTACCTCCAAGCGCTGCTGCTTTGAAATCCAGGCCGAGGGCAATTCCAATGAGCTGCGTTATGGCGATGATCGGCATATTGAAGCCGGCCTTGAATTTGCTGTTTACCAGCATCTGGTATGCATCGAGCGCCGTGTGGCAGAGGGGGCATGTCGTTGAAATCATGCATTGAGCCCCGTTATCCAATGCATTCTGCAGAAGCTTATGGATCAGGTCCAGCGCCAAGTCGGATTCAGAGATGACCAGCGAACTGCCGCAGCAGCGGGCTTTGAGAGGAAAGTTCACCGGCTCCGCACCCAGGCTTTTGGCCAGACTGTCAATCCAGTCGGGCAACTCCGAATCATCGAGCCCGTAATCGGGGCGTACCTGCTGACATCCATGGTAACACGCCACTTTAAGCCCGGTCAGCGGGCGGACCACTTTTAAGGCGAGGTTGTCAGGGCCGATGTCATGGTAAATGACCTCAATTATGTGGCGGACTTTAACCGTGCCGTTGTAAGAAAGCCCGACGGCGTAAAGAGCTTCGCGAACCTTTTCTGCCAGTTTGTGATCATCTTTGATGAGGTCATCGGCTTCACGAAGTATGGTATAACATGAGCTACAAGGAGTGACAAGATCCAACCCCGTTTTTTCTGCCTGTGCCAGCACGCGCGCTGTGATACCAACTGCCTTAACTTTATTAACACCGCTGAAAGGAGATGAGCCGCAACAGGTCCAGTCTTCAAGCTCAAGCAGTTCAATGTCCAGGGGTTTGGCAATAGCCTTGATCGATTCTTCAACTGGAGCCCCGGTGGCTTCCATAGAACAGCCCGGGTAATAAGCATAGTATCTCACCGGCCACCTCCTGAAGCTAATTTGTTGAGTATCGTATTCAGTTCATCCTTTCCTTTGACCTTTTTAGGAGTGAGAGGCATACGTCTGTGCGTCAATAAACTGAGCGCCATGGGTAGCATTCTCAGCGCCGCAAGCGGGTTAGTCTTGAGGAAGTAAGTGAACATCATGCCGAATTCGTAGACGCGACCATATTGTACAATTGAGTCGGCGAAGGTGCGGTACATCGTGGTGGTACTGGTGGGAGGCTTATAACCTTCCCTCAGTGCAATGGATTCGAGTCCGTGCATAATATTGGCTGGCTTTATATCGCGTGGACAGCGGGCGGTGCAGAGGTAGCACGATACGCAAAACCAGACAGAATTGCTTTTCAGTAACTCGTCTTTCATGCCCGCACGCACCATGGCGATGACTTTGCGTGGAGGATGTTCCCAATGCTCCGCTGTAGTGCAGGAACCGCTGCAAACCCCACACTGGATGCATTCGTTGATTTTATCGCAGGCCGGTATACTCGCTACTTCGTCCAAAAAGGTCGCGTGTCCGTTCTTTTCCATGCCTGTTTCTCCTTAATACACGATTTCTGAAGCGAGTTCTAATTAAACCAGGATACCCTCCAGTTCCGCGTTGATCTGTTCGTTGGTAAAGTGCCTGTGTGTAATGGCTGCGCTGGGGCAGCCGGCCACGCACGTGCCGCACCCTTTACATAATGCTTCATTGATACGTGAGACCTTGTCTTTCTCAATATATGAAATGGCATTGTACGGGCATAGTAAATTACAGACCCTGCAGCCGGAACATTTGTCCTCGTCTATGAACGCCGTGTCGGCCTCGATCTCGACCTTGCCCTTGCTGATGAGCGCCAGAACACGCGCTGCCGCTGCAGATGCCTGGGCCACGGTATCGGGGATGTCCTTGGGACCCTGGCAGCAGCCGGCGATGAATATACCGTCGGTCATCGTTGCCACAGGATCGAGCTTGGGATGCTTTTCCGTGAAAAAGTTCTCTTTGCCGCAGGAGATATTGAATTTATGCGCCACTTCCTGTGCATCGGCCTGTGCCTCGATGCCGCAGCACAGTATCACCATATCAACCGGAAGCCTCATTTGCTTTCCGACGAGAGTGTCTTCAAACTGGACAACCAGTTTGCCCTTTTCCTCCGCTGTGTTGGCAACATCGGTAACCTCGCCCGGCCTGCCCCTGAAGAAAACCGTCCCTTCTTTCTGGACCCTGTTATAGAACTCCTCGTATCCCTTGCCGAAGCTCCTTATATCGATGTAGAACTCGTAGACCTGCACTCCGTGGATGTGCTCAGTCACCAGGTGGGCGAATTTCATGGCGTACATGCAACAGACGCGTGAGCAGTAGGCATGGTATTTCTCATCGCGGCTGCCAACGCAGTGGATGAGCGCGACGCTCTTCGGTTCACTCCCGTTTTTCAAGAGTATTTTGCCGGTTGTCGGCCCCGCCGAGTTGACCATGCGCTCGAATTCGAGGCTGGTCATGACGTTGTCCAACCGGCCGTAGCCATATTCTTTCATCGGTGTCGGGTCGAAGAGCTTGAACCCCGTTGTAAGTATGATGTTGCCGACCTCAAGATCTACTACCTCGTCTTCCTGCTGGAAATTAATGGCGTTCCGTTCGCAGAACTTCTCGCAGGCACGGCATTTCCCCTTGAGAAAGTAAGTGCAGTGCTCCTTGTCGATCACAGTCACATTGGGGACAGCCTGTGCAAATGGGGTGTAGATTGCCTTTCTTTTAGAGAGTTTTTCGTCGAACTCGCTATCTATTTTTACCGGGCACTTGGTCATACAGGTACCGCAGCCATTACATTTATCGATGTCCACATACCTTGCCTTCTTCCTGATCTTGACCCTGAAGTTGCCCACGTAACCTGATACATAGTCTATCTCGCTGTAGGTAAGCAGCTCTATGAGCGGGTGCGCGCCTACCATGCTCATCTTGGGTGTCAGGATACAGGCGGAGCAGTCGAGCGTGGGGAACGTCTTATCAAGCTGCATCATGTGGCCGCCTATGCTGGGCTCCTTTTCAACCAGGTAAACTTTATGGCCCGAATTGGCTATTTCCAGCGCAGACTGGATGCCGGCTATGCCGCCGCCGACGACGAGTGTGTCGGGATGTACAGGAACCTCCTTGTTTTCAAGTGGCTGATGGTAGTAAACGCGCCTCACTGCAGCGCTAACGAGCGCTTTGGCCTTTTCGGTGGCCTCCTTGCGTGACTCGGTCACCCAGGAACAATGCTCGCGTATGTTGGCCATCTCGAAATAGTAAGGGTTGATCCCGCCTTCCTGCACCGCCCTTCTGAACGTTGGCTCATGCATCTGGGGTGAGCATGAGGCCACAACGACCCTGTTGACGCCGAGTTCCTTGATGTCTTTTTTAATCAAATCCTGTCCCGGGTCGGAACACATGAACTTGTAATCGCGCGAAACGACCACGGCGGGCAGGCTTCTGGCGAATTCAGCTATCTTCTCTACATCAACAGTACCCGCGATGTTGCTGCCGCAATGACACACATACACGCCAATCTTCGGTTCCATCATGACCTCCTTGGCAGGAATGCTTTAAGAACTGTAGGTTGATTATGGGGAATGCGCAGAACTAATACAGCCATGCGAATTTTGCCTGATTATAGCACCATGTATGGGAACGAACAAGCATCTGTACCGGTACCAGTTTTGTCAGGGCTTGTCTTTGTAACGTGCCGAGCAGACTACGTACTGCTTGCCGTCACTCCCCGTAACGAGCTTATAATAGGCCGACTTGTAAAAAATGCCGATTTTTCCCGGCATGGTGAATACGTAGTCTTCCCATCCCGAGTCATCTTTCAACGCTCCTTCTACTATCCGGTCGCGGAAGAGTTTGCCGGCTATATCGGGAACGCCCTTGAAACTGCGTCCTACCGTTGCCGGGTTATCGGCATTAGCAGGTTGTACGACATTTGTATCATATAAATAGACATAGAGCTGCGAATTATCCTTATCACGGTAGGGATGCTCTCCCGCATTGATTTTGCGGAATGTTCCGCTGGAATCACTGGCAACGTCTTTAGCAGTCTTTTCCACCAGCTGGATTACCACCTGCGGTGAAACAGTGTCCTTCACGTACTGCGGTACCGCATAGCTTGTCGTTATCCGTTCATAGGTGCTCATGCCGTTTGCGTCCTTCTCCTGTTTAAGCCCGTCCAGCGCCTTCTGCCAGCTTTGTACCACACCATCGGATACAGCTTTGTTAAAGGCAATGTACCAGTCTGCCCTGCGCACATACTTTACCGCTTCTACTTCGGCAGGGTTTACGCCTGCGCCATAAGCAATAAAATGGAGTCCTTCGGCAGGGCCCAGCCACAGGTCTACCTTGCCCGCCACCAGCTTCTTGATGCACTCGCCGTTATTTTCATTTATATCCAGGTTGGTAAACCCTTGAGCTGCCAGGTACAGGTGATTGGAATCGTCACGGTAGACCGCTATGGATTTTACTTTTTTGGCATCTTCAAGGCTGGCTATTTTCATCCCGCTACCCTGCCTTGCATAGAACCAATTATCGGCAAAACCGATCGGCCCTACCCATTTGAACAGGTTCTCCCGCAAGGGGATACGGCTGGTGGAATAGAGCACAGCTTTGGGATCCTTTTGTGCAAGGTTGTAGCCCTGTGACCACGTCATTACCTCTATGCTTGACTCACTTCCCAGTTTCTTGAGTATCTCGCGCACCACCTCGGTGGATTGGCCCGTGATATTGCCCCTTTCATCTGTGAAGTTGAAGGGAGGCGACTCCTCCGTTATAATGCGCAGCTTTTCAGATGGCGCCGCGGTTATGCATCCCGAAAGAAAAACCAGGAACAAAAGCATAAAGGTAATTATGTTTCTCATCGGCCAGTCCTCCCAGCGTTAGTCTTCGTGGCTTATTTTTACATAGCACCAGGGAAATGTCCAGCGACTGCCAATTGATTGATTATTCAATTAGTTTTATACTGTACGGACAAAATTTCGCGAGGTTGAATGATGGCAGAGAGAAAAAAGGCTGTAAATACGAAGGTCGCAGCGAAAAGGCATATAAAACTTAACCGTGCCCAGAGGGGCAAACAAATAGCCAGTATGAGAAAACGGCAGATCACCAGTGCTGCATACGAGGTAATCGCCCAGAAAGGATATTACAATTTTACGATGATGGACATCGCCAAGAAGGCTGGCGTGTCTTCTGGATTGATTCATCATTATTTCAAAGATAAAGAGAATATGCTGGTTACGCTTTTAAGGGAAATGCAGCAGAATATCAGTTCTTCTCTGGAAAGAACTATCGAATCCGTGGTGGACCCGAAGCAAAAACTGGAGATATATATCGACCAGGCAATCGGAGTTGTAGAGGCCGAGCGTGAATACCTTCATATCCTCTTTGATTTTATGACCCAGATAAAATTTAATGAGCGTATGAGAAGGATCCTGAGCAAGCTCTACCTCAACTACCGTGTGGCATGGTCGGCCGTATTAAAAGAAGGCAAAGACAAGGGTATCTTTATTGAAATGGACGAATATTTTATGTCTACCATATTCGTTTCGGCTTTACTGGGTGTCATGGAACAATATGTCGTGGACAATGCAGCTTTCCCCTACGCCGAGTATGCAGTTAAAGTCAAGAAGTATATATTTGATGCCGTTCTGGTGAAGCAATAGCGGGTTACTACCTGGAAGTCATTTAGTACAGAGTCTTTTTAATAGCGCAGAGGTACTGCTCTCATCGAGTTTCCCCTCTTCAAACATTCTCTTAATATGCTCCACCCCTTCCTTAACGCCCATTGAATCCAACCCCTTCTCATCCAGCGGGAACTCGGGGAAGAGAAAGAACAACCTGGCGATCTTGCCTTTATCCCCGCAGACAAGCTCCTCCACAGGCTTAACCATCATCTCCTTTTCCTCTTTGCTGAGCGGGGCCTTGATAAAAACATCATTGCAGAAATGATAGCGGCACTCTCTCGGCCGTATCTCGAAAATTGGGCAGGTACTGAATTTTTCCGAGTAGAATAGGCAGCCTATGTGCTTGCAGCACCTGCCGTTGCACGGCGGGCAAACCTGCATCGCAGTTTCATTTAGTACCCGGACAAGGCGGGCAATCTCCAAACCAAACAGCTCCTCAAACTCACCGTCGGTTAAAAATATCTTCGTGTTAATAATTTCTGCCATTTACCTTCTGAATATTTTAGCAGGTAACCCGCACCCTGCCGTGCTTTAGCTTTGACAGTTACAGGCTCAGGGGCATATATTATCAGGGTGCCCCAGTACTATCATTACATAGGTCAAGATTCCCAGATAGTTCTGAGGTTACTCTATTTTATTGCTGTATAAATAGCTGCCGCACCCAAAAAGAGCCTTTGAAATGAGACATGCTTAAATCCTGCTTTCATCAAAAAATCTTGCACCTCTTCAGCCGAATAAAAATGAGCGGCAGACTCGGCAAGGTAATGATATGCCGCTTTATTTCCTGAAATTAAGAATCCTACGGGGAATACAAAGTAGCACAGATAAAGATGATAAAATTTCCTAATTACCGATGATCTCGGCTGGCTACTTTCGACAATTATATACTCTCCTCCCGGTTTGAGTACTCTAAGCAATTCGCCGAGATGAACCTGTGCAAGTGGATTTTTATAGGTCAGATTTCGAAAGGCAAACGAAACACCAACACAATCAAAATAGTTATCTAAAAAAGGGAGTTGGGAGACATCAGCATACATAAACTTGATATTTTCCCGTTTCGCTAATAAGGCAGCTTTTTCTTCAGCAAGTTCAAGCATTGGCTGGCTATAATCAACACCTATAATTTCAGGGCTGTAATCTGTTAGTTGAGCTATGGAAATCGTCAGATCACCCGTGCCACAACATATATCGAGTATGCGTGCAGGATATGAGTACAAACACGTTAAAGCAGCTTTCTTTCGCCAATTCTTATCCATGCCAAGAGTAATAACATGATTGATCAAGTCATACCTTTTAGGGATAGCGGAAAACATTCGCTGAAGCGGTTTGACGGATTGGGCAGTTGAATGATTTATTGCCATTTAGAAGTATTTATGGTGTAAAAACCCCGGCGAGGATATATCCTATAGCTATAAGAAGTTGTGTTAGCAATACTACGAGAACATTATTTGCCATAGCAGGTACCAGTCTGCTCATACCTTTATATTTAAAGCAACCCTGAATAGCTTTAATAGCAAAAGGTATTGTAAGCAATGATATCAGGCAAAACACGGGCATTGCCTTGAATACAATAGCACCGATTATCCATATATAGACAAGCAGGGTGAATATTGTATAAACAATAGCAGCTCGGTATGGACCGATGGTAATGGGCAATGTTTTTCTGTGTGCCACTTTGTCAGCTTCAATATCCGGGAATTCATTTAGGAGAAGCAGGTTATGAACAAGAAAACCAGAGGGCATGGATGCAATTACCGCATTCAGGGTGTACATACCCGTCTGTGCAAAATAAATGCCGAGAACGGGAAGTACACCGAGACCGATTAGCGGTGCCCACTCGGGCCAGTACCTTTTGAGTATCACTGGACTATATAAAAGAATACATACGAGTGCAACGATTATCAGAGGCAGCAGAAGCCATCCTTTAACGACGATAAAATATAGACCAATCGGTATATCCAAAAGCAGGCAGATAATGCCAAACCAAAATACTTCTCTCGGTTTCAATAGCCCTTCTTTGAGCATGACGCTTCCACCACTGAAAGGAGTGCGGTAAGTAACTTTATCAATGCCGCTTTTATAATCAAAATAGTCATTCAGAGTATTGCAACTTATGTGTGCCAATATAAGACCGACGCCAGCAAGGATAGCATTGCCAAGATCAAAAAATCCGTCGTACCAGGCAATACACGTACCCTGAATAGCAAGAATAACGGACAAAAGTAAAAATTGGGGTCGTGTCTCTAAAAAATACAGTTTCGCTCTCATTTACTATTCCAAGAGCAAGAATCCCACGCTTGCGCCCGAAATGATTTTGAAGTCAATCATGCACCCCTGCCTGTATCTGCCGAACTGTTTCAAATATCGCCATGATGTTCTCTGACAGCATAGTTAAGGCGGGCACTTGGCACAGATGGAACGGAAGAGCGTGGTGCTGAGGTACCTATCGCCACGGTCCGGCAGTATCACCACTATATTGCCACGGTCCATATGCTTTGCCACCTGCATAGCGCCGGCCACAGCAGCACCGCTGGACATGCCTACGAAAATCCCTTCTCTGGTAGCCAGCAGCCTGGTAATCTCAAACGCTTCCCCGTCCTCTATTATAATCTTCTCATCGAAACCCCTGGGATCATATATCTTGGGGATAATTGACTCCTTCATGTTCTTCAAGCCCTGGATGGTGTGCCCCTCCGTCGGTTCGACTGCGACCACCTTGACTTTCGGCTTCTTCTCTTTCAGGTATTTGCCGGTGCCGATCAGTGTTCCCGACGTGCCCAGACCGGCTATAAAAACATCAACTTCCCCGTCGGTCTGCTGAAAAATCTCGGGGCCAGTCGTCTCGTAGTGCGAAAGCAAATTGTACGGGTTATCGAACTGGTTGGGCATGTAATATTTGCCGGGCTCTCTATCGATGAATTCCCTGGCCCTGCGGATGGCACCGTCTGTACTTTCTTTTGCCGGTGTAAGGACGACTTCCGCGCCGAAGGCCTGCAGGCAGATCTGCCTCTCGGTGCTCACGCATTCCGGCATGAAGAGCTTGACCTTGTATCCTTTGGCAGAGCCTATCATTGCCAGGGCGATTCCCGTGTTGCCCGATGTCGGTTCGACAATTATTTTATCTTTAGTTAGCTGCCCCGATTCCTCGGCTTTTATGATCATGTAATAGGCTGGCCGGTCCTTAACGGAGCCGCCCGGGTTGCAGCCCTCCAGCTTGGCATATATCTTCACTTCAGGGTTAACGCCATCAAGGTGCCGCAACTCCACCAGCGGTGTATTGCCAATAGTCTCGAAAACACTGTGTTTTAACTGTTTCAATTTATTTCTTCCTTCGGATAAAGCCAGACTTTAGATAATTATATGAC
>Ga0208828_1000168_pt1 | contig 30032 bp, 23 predicted proteins | sample Kivu_160m_FD_185487 | JGI IMG/M metagenome (GOLD analysis project Ga0208828, IMG submission 185487) | Freshwater microbial communities from Lake Kivu, Western Province, Rwanda to study Microbial Dark Matter (Phase II) - Kivu_160m (SPAdes)... | ecosystem: Environmental > Aquatic > Freshwater >... | reverse complement strand
TGAAGAAATCAACGAGACTGTTCGTCGTCTTGGCCCTGGCCGGCTTGGCCCTGGCCCAGCAGGTCATCGAAGAACGGGTCACGGTCGTCAACGTCGAGGTCCCGGTCCGGGTCTTCCGGGGCGACCGCTTCGTCGACGACCTGACGATCGACGATTTCGAACTCCTCGAGAACGGCCGGCCTCAAACACTTGAAGCCGTCTACCTCGTCAAGCGCCGGGCCATCGAACGCCGGGACGAGGTCAAGCGCTTCACCCCCCAGACGAACCGCTCGTTCTTCCTCATCTTCGAAACCTCGGAATACATGCCGAAAATGGGCGAGGCCCTGGACTACTTTCTCCGGGACGTCATCATGCCGGGCGACAGCCTGACGGTCGGCACGCCGATGAAATCCTACCGTTTGAAGCCGAAGGCCTTCGAGGCCCGCTCCCGCGAGGAAATTGCGAGCCAACTGAAGGGCATCCTCATCCGCGACACGATGCAGGGCAGTTCCGAGTACCGGGACGTCATCCGCGACCTCGAAGGTCTGGCCCAAGCGATCTCCCTCGGCCTATCGGACAACCAGGACCCGATGGCCGAAAAGATCCTGACCATCGACAACGCCGGCATCGAATTCCAGGGAGGGGCGACCTTCGACGAGCAGCTCAACGTCTACGCCAACACCCTGGCCAGGCTCGAAAACCTGAGGAGCGTCGACCAGGGGCAGCTTCTCCGCTTCGCCGACGTCCTCAAGACCGAGGGCGGCCAGAAGTACGTCTACATGTTTTACGAGCGGGAGTTCGTCCCCAAGATCCAGCCCCGGATCCTCTACCAATACATCGACGCCTACCAGGACCGCCCGGACATCAACCAGACGATCCAGGGTATTTTCGAGTTCTACAAGCGCGATGTCCCCTTCGACGTGGCGAAGGTCAAGCAGGCCTTCGCCGACGCCTCGACGGCGATTCACTTCCTTCTGATGACCCCTCCGGCCAAGATGTCCTCCGTCGTCGCCTACACGGAGCAGTCCGAGGACATCTTCAGCGCCTTCTCCGAGATGGCCGTGGCGACCGGAGGATTCATCCAGAACTCGGCCAATCCGGTGGCCCTGATGAAGGGCGCCGTCGAGTCCTCGGAGACTTACTACCTTCTCTATTACACGCCCCGCCCTTACGTCAAAGACGGGACCTTCCACGAGATCAAGGTCCGGATCAAGGGCGGCGGGCGCGTCGTCCACCGCCTCGGCTATTTCGCCAACTGAATCCCGCCTCCGGCTTTCAGCCGCCCAGCCGGTACATGTAGTCTGGGTCGATCCGCGGCCGGTCGTTCCGGTGGCGCTCCATGAGGGCGATTTTCCTCTCGAGAAGCTCCGGAAAATTCTCGCCGTAGATGAACGGGGTTTCGCCGAAGTCCGAGACCATCATCCATTCGGCCGGAGCCTCCTTCCAGAGGCGGACGACCTCCCGCGCGTTCCGGATCTCCCGGTCGATCATCTCCCGGAGAAGGGCCCGGCAGCCGGCCCGGCGCTTCGCGCTCCGCGTCTCCTGATATTCCCGGACGGCGTAAATCCAGACGGCCGCGTTCCGGAGCGTTTCGTAGAGGCCGCGGAGGGCCCGGAGCCTCGTCTTCTGGTCGGCGAACACGGCAGCCGCCTCCGTCTCCCCCCTCCCGGCCGCCCGGCTCCGCTCCCGCTCGGCCAAGGCGATGGCCAGGCCGAGGGGCCCCCAGACGTTCCGGTCAATCCGGCGGTAGGCCTTCCGGGCGTAATCCTTGGTGATGAGGTCGAAGAGGACGTCCTTGCCGAGGTCGACCTTGTTGGGATTGTGGACGGGGGTGACCATGACGTTTTCGTAGTAGGCCCGCTCCCCCTCCGGAATCCGCTCGATATCCGGGACGAGGGGCCGGACGAGGAGCCGGTTCCAGACCGTCCCGAATCCCGAGTAAAGGGACATGGGCATGAAATGCCTAATGGCCCGTTCGGTCCGCCTCCAGACCCGGACGAGGGCCGCGGCGCGCCTCGGGCCGACATACCGCCGGGCGACATCCGCCACCGCCTGGTCGATATCGAGCCGGGCGTCGAGCTGGAACGCCCGGAAAATTTCCTGGTTGACGGCGTACGGCACCTTGTCGGGAGGATGGAGTCCGCCCATGTGGGCCAGGGTCGGTATCCCGAGGCGGGATGCGGCGGCCAGCTTTTCGTAGGTCAGCCAGGGAAACGGGATGCCGAGGAGAGGCTCGTGATTGGCATGGCTGGCGAGAAAATGGTAGAAGTAGCTCCGGCCGCCCCGTCCGGCGAGCTCGCGGGCGGCGGCCTTCTCCTTGGGCGAAAGGGTGTTGTGGATGGCCGTGTTGAGGACCTCGACGTCCGGATAGACGGGATGGCGGTAATTCATCTCCCAGCCCGAAACGAGGAGCGAGTTGACCTCGACGTCGAATCCGCGGCCGAGAAGCGGCCAGAGATGGCGGCGCTCGCCGTAGAAGGACTCGAGCCGGGTGACGACCCGGAAGCGCGGGTTCACGGCCGCGCCCGCGTCGCGGAGAAGCCGGAAAAAGCGGGCGATGTTTTCCGCGGCGACCTTGGCGATCTCGTCGTCGTCCTTCCATTCCCGGACGAGATAGGGTCCTCCGTTCCGCCCGACGTAGAGGGACTTCGTGTGCTCGAAGCCCGAGCCGCTGTCGTTCGACCAAATGGCCATGAACTCGAGCCAGGGCACCTCCCGCATCAGGTTGGTCAGGAGCTCGGCGTAATGGGCCCGGGCGGCCGGGTGGGCGAGCGTCAGGGCGTAGCGCGGCTTGAAGCTCCGGAAGGGATGGTCGACCCGCGGTCCCCTGAGGGTCGGATATTTCTGGAAGAAGACCTCGGGCATCGAGCGCGGCTCGAACGAGAGCAGTCCCGGCGTCAAGCCGTATTTCAGGGCCAGACGGGCGTTCGCCTTGAGCCGGTCAAGGTTGGCCCGGAGATATTCCCTCGGATAAAGGCCCCGGTTGAGCCCGCTCTCGACGAATTGATCCAAGGCGGGGGCGTAGGTGTAGAAATCGGGGTAGAACTCGCCGGGAACGCCGCACTCCGCGGGAAACGGCCCGGCCAGGGCGTTGACCTCGACATGCGTGAATCCGAGGCGGGCGTACTCGCGGACATACCTCTCCCGGTCGAAGGGGCGGATCGTCCGGGCGTACTGGGTCAGGACAAGGTCGAAGGTCGATTTCTCGACGGCGAAGCTCATGGCCTTGACCCAAGGCCTGAGCCTCCCGATGTCGACGTCCATGAGCTCCTCGGTCATGGCCGCGAAAGCCGCGTACAGAAACGAAGGCCGGGAGCTCAGAAGGACGCCGGATCCGTCGGGCTCGACGCGGAGGGCGACCCACTCTTTCCCGGCCGGAGGCCTGATGCCGAAAGCGGCCGGAAGACGCGATGGCGCCTCGGCCACGGCGACGAGGAAGACGTTCCGGGCGGCGCGGGTCCCGCGCGTACCGGCCCGCCGGACTTTGACCGGCTGGTCGAGGGCGGCGGCCAGCTCGGCGGCCACGGTCGCCTCGACGGGATGTCCTTCGCGGGGAACGAGAACATTCTTCGTTTTGCGGAGCGCATCCCGGAGAGTCATCCTATTTTTTCGCTCCCTATTTCCGCTCGCCGAACGGCGAGTGGGGCGGCGCCGGCCGGACGCCGGGCCGGGAGACCTGGCGCAGGGTTTCGTGCGTCGCCTTGTCGTAAATGAAGGGGCGGGCCGTCTCGTAGTCGACCTTTCCCTCCTTGACGAGCTTGGTGATCGATTGGTCGAGTGTCACCATGCCCTCTTGGGCCCCGGTCTGAATGGCCTGGTAGATCGCTTCGGGCTTGCCGAGCCGGATGTTGTTCCGGACGGCGAAATTGGCGATCAGGACCTCGCAGGCCAGGACCCGGCCCTGCATATCCGCCCGGGGAAGGAGGATCTGGGAGATGACCCCGACGAGGTTCGTTCCGAGCTGGGTCCGGACCTGGGACTGCTGGTCGACGGGAAAGGCGTCGACCATGCGCTCGACGGTCTGGGAGGCGTTGAGGGTGTGCAGGGTGGCGAAGACGAGATGGCCCGTTTCGGCCGAGGTCAGGGCCACGGCGATCGTCTCGTAGTCCCGCATCTCGCCGACGAGGATGACGTCCGGGTCCTGGCGGAGGGTGTATTTCAGGGCGTTTTTGAACGAAAGCGTGTCTCCGTGGAGGCCGACCTCGCGCTGGGTGACGTACGATTTCTTGGAATTGTGGATGTATTCAATCGGGTCCTCGATGGTGATGATGTGCTCGCAGCGGGTCTGGTTGATGGCGTCGATGAAGGCCGCCAGGGTCGTCGATTTGCCGCAGCCGGTCGGCCCGGTGACGAGGACCAGGCCGCGCTTGGCCTCGGTGAAGGCCTTGACCGAATCGGGAAGCCCCAGGTCCTCGAGGCGGGGGATGACGCTCGACAGGGCCCGGAGGCTGAGGGCCACGGTCCCGCGCTGCTTGTGGAGGTTGCACCGGAACCTCCCCAGGCCCGGCACCCCGTAGCTGAAATCAAGCTCGTAGCGGGCATCGTCGTCGTGCTCGAAATGCCGCTTCTGGTCGTCGGTGAGAAGGCTGTAGGCCAGCTCGCGAGAGACGTCCGGGGTCAGGCGGTCGTATCCCTCCAGCGACCGGAGATGTCCGTGGACCCGGACGGCCGGCGGAAGCCCGGCCAGGATGTGGAGGTCGGAACCTTGGAGCTCGATCAGCTTGTGGAGAAGTTCTTTCAGTTCCATGGCATCACTCCCTGATGGACTCGAGGGCCCGCCACCAATTCGCGGCCAGGGCCCGCTCTCCCTCCCCGCTGGGATGGACGCAGTCGGGGTCGTAGAGCCCGGGCCCATTCCGGAGGACCGCATGATTGTCGACCACCGCCGCCCCCGCGGCGGCGGCCGCCCGGCGGACGATGGGATTGAGGACGGACTCCACGATTTCGTTCTTAGCGGCGCTTTCGGGGCTTTCGCAAAACCGCGGGATCGTGGCCACGAGGAGAGCCGGCCGCGGCCGGCCGATCCCCGGGAAGGTCAGGAATCCCCCGAGAATTTCGCCCAGGCGGCTCCGGAACTCGCCGGCCGTCTCCCGCCCTTCGAGGACCGGGATGGCGTCGTTCGTGCCGAGCTGGAGAAGGACGGCATGGCAGCGGGATTCCCTTCCCTCGGCTGCGCATCTTCGGAAAAAGCCCCGGTAGGTGTCGGCGTTCAAGCCGCCCTGGGCCCATTCCAGGACGACGAGGTTTTCCCCCGCCGCGGCGGCGAGCGCCCGGAGATGGACGGGGATGGGGCGCATCAGGCTGTCGCCGGCGCAACAGACCGTCAACGGAGCCGTCCCCCCGCCGACCGCGCCGCTCCAAATCACCAAGCCGAGGACGAGAGAGACAGGCAGGCGGCTATCCATCGCCCTCATCATATCCGGATTCCCCGCTTTTTTCTAGAGATCGACGAAGAGGATCCTGTTCTTCCGCCAAGCGAGGAACTTCTCGAGGTCTCCGAAAGCGACCGTCAAGGTCGCCGTGTTGACGTTGGGGTGGAAATTGACTTTCCCGGCCGTCCGGAGCGAGGCGTCGAGGACGACGATGACCTCGCGGTTCGCGTCGTTGAGGAGCCCGAAGGGCGAGACCTCCCCGGGGTGAAGGCCGAGATAACGCTTCAGCCGCTCGTCCGAGGCGAACGTCAGGCGGCTGTCGCCGAGCTTGTGCGACAGGGCCAGGAGGTCGACCGGCTTGAGGTGCTCGGCGATGATGAGGTAATGGCGCTTGCCGGGCTTGTTCCGGACGAAGAGGTTCTTGCAGTGGACCCCCTCGATGCCCTTCCAATGAACGACGGCCTCGGCGACCGTGGCCACGGGGGGATGGTCGTGCTTGACGTAGGGAATTCCCAGGGCCTCGAGGGCCTCATAGACTTTCCGCGCTCTCTCTTCCATGGCCGGCCTCACCCCCTTTCCGCCGGTTGAACTTTCCGGCGGCGCCTTTCGTATAATCTCCTTGAAGACGGAGAAACGAAGATGGCGAAATTTTTCTTATGGCTCATTTTGCTCGTGATCTGCTGGCCCCTGGCCCTGCTCGCCCTTCTCCTCTATCCGATTGTTTGGCTCTTTCTCCTGCCGTTCAAGCTCCTCGGGATAACGGTCAGCGCGGTTTTCGACCTCTTCAAGGCCGTGATCACCCTTCCCGCCCGGGTCCTGCGCGGCTTCAAATGACCTGAGAAATTCCATCTGCCCGGCCTGGCAGGCCACCCGGATGAGCCCCCGGACGAGGATCGACACCTGCCCGAGGAAAAAGACGACGGCCACCCTCCCGGCCGTCGTCTGGGGAAAGTGCAGCCTCAAGGCGACGTAGCCGGCGAGAAAAGGCAGGGCCGTCAGGGCGAAAAGATAGAAGAGGGCGAACGTCCGGCCTAACCGGCCGAGGACGAATCTCGTCGCGTCGAGAAGGCCCTCGAAAACCCGCCTCGTGTCGTAGACGGCGATGCCGATCCGGGCGTAATCGAGGATCATCCGGACGACGTTGTAAATCAGCAGGGCGATCCCGATCTTCGCGATGACGAGAAGGAAGCGGAGGTACTCGGCGTTGGGATTGGTCGCCGTGAAGTCCAAGAGCAGGCTCAAGAACAAAAAAAGAAAGCCCGCTGGAATCCAGAGGACCAAGGACAGGACCTCGAGGCGGAAAAAGCGGCCGTAGAAGCGGCCGCCGCCTCCGAAAAAGGAGGCCGCCTTTCTTTCCGTCCGGCCGGTCCCGGGGAGGAGCGAGTTGAGAATTCCGCCCTGGAAGAACGGCCAGGCGAGTAGATACGCGATGACGGCCAGCAGGAAGGCCCGGGCGACGTCGCCGGCGACGGCCGTATCGGCCGCGAGGAATTCCTGGAGGGTGTTGAAGTCGAAGGAGGCCATCAGTCCGTCGAGCGTCAGGCTCCGGCCGAAATAGGCATCCAGGGGCGAGGCCAGGGCGTCGGCCGCGACCGCGGCCAAGATCAGATTGAACAGCCAGAGAAGAACGACGACCACGGGTCGGGCCGCCGCCGCCTTGAACCCTCGTCCGTAGCATTTTCCGATGGTCATGGCCGTCCTCCTCAGAGCTGGATGAGCGATAGGAGGTGCTGGAACCAGCCCGCGAGCCCCAGGGTGTACTTCCGCAGGGGAGCCTTGGGTGGGTCGAGCCTCCTCGAATTGTTCGCCCAGTTAACGTCGAGGATGTACTTGCCGTCGGGATCGACCGTCGCTGAAACCAACCGGACCGGCTTGAGATAGACGAATTTCCTCCAGCGGTCCCGGCCGTCCCAAGTCTCCCGGACTTTCATCCCGTCGGCGAAGACGACCTCAATCTCCTGCGGAAAGACCCACTCCCCCGCCCTCCAGACGACGACTTCGCTGCGGTAGTCGAGCCCGGCCTTCCCTTCCCCGGCCCGCGCGGCCGCCGCGTCCATCCCGAGCCGCCCTTCCAAGGCTTCGACCTTCTCCGAAGTCAGTCCCGAGATCGCGTAGTCAAGCTTGTCGGGGCTGCGCAGGGTTTGGTCGAAAAATCCGTCGAGCTCCCGGCCGCTCACCTCTTCGGCAACCCGGATGAAATCCTCGGACCTCGGATGCCGGAATTTCCACCTCTCGAAATAGGTCTTCATGACCCCGGCCATGACCTCTTCCCCCAGGATCTTCTCCAAGGTCAGGAGGGCCAGGGCCGCCTTGCTGTAGACGTTCAGGGCGTAGCTTCCGCCGCCGACGAATTCCCAGGACTTCCTGACAACCGGGTCAAACCGGCCGGAGCCGACGACCGAGAGCCGCTGCATGGTCAGGTCGCCCATCTTCAGTCCGGGAAGGTCGATCATCGACCGGTCGGCCCCGTAATACCGGGCCATGGCCTTGACTTCGGAATAGCTGTTGATCCCCTCGTCGAGCCAGGCCTCCTCGAACTCGTTCGAGGCGACCATCCCGTACCAGTAGCCGTGGCCGAACTCGTGGATGGTTACCATTTCGGGGAGGCGGAGGCATCCGGGGAGATAGCTCATCGTCATGGAAGTGAAGAGGGTCGGGTATTCCATTCCGCCCGCTCCCATGGCGCCTGGCGCGGGGTCGATCAGGGTGATCGTTTCGTAGGGATAGGGGCCGTAGCTTTGGCTGTAGAATTCGAGCCCCTGGCGCAGGGAGCGGAAGTACCGCTCTTTCTGGCGGAGATGGCTGCGGTGGACGAGGAAGATCATCTCGGTGTCGACCGGGGGCGAGTCGAGGACGAACTTTTCCCGGAACTCGACGAAGTCGGGGCAGGCCGCCCAGGCGAAGTCGTGGACGTCCTCCTGGACGTGGGTATAGGTCGTCGTCCCGTCGTCATTCGGCTTGGACGAGACGCGCCGGCCGGTCGCCCCGACGACGAATTTCGAGGGGACGGTGATCTCCACCCGGAACGAGCCGAAATCGGCGAAGAACTCCGAGTTGGCGTGGTACTGGTGGCAGTTCCAGACGCCGTCTTGGAGGACGCCGATCTTCGGGAACCACTGGCCGAGCATAAAGAAATCGCCGGCGAAGCCCGCCCGGGCGAAGACCTTGGGCAGCTTGGCCTCGAATTCGACCTCGAGCTCGATCGTCTCCCCGGGCGGGACGGGCCGCGACAGCCGGACTTCCGCGACCGTCTCGTCGTCGGGATTGCCGTCGTCGGGCCGGACATAGCCCCAGGAGGAGGAGAGGTCTTCCCCGTCGCGCGTCCGGATGGACCGGATGTCGATCCAGCCCCAGTCGGACGCGTCGCGCCGGAAGCCGCGGTGCTCCCCGCCGCTCTCCCGCATGAACGTCGTCCGGTTGTTCTTGAAGGCGTTGAGATAGAGATGGAAAGGCAGGGTCGTCACGAGCGCATCGGAGGCATTCCTCCAGCTCATGACCTCGCGGCCCTCGAGCCGTTTCCCCTCCGGGTCGAGCTTGACCCGGATGTCGTAGCCGACGATCCGGTCGCTCATGGACGCCGCCGCGGACGAGATCGGGCCCGCCAGGACGGCGACGATGACGAAAATCCAGCCTCGCTTCATTACAATCCTCCCTCATGACGACCAGAATTTCCGTTCGCGGAGATATCCGCTGAACCGCCCCCAAAAGATGATCAAGACGGGGACGACGAACACGGCCGCCTCCAGGGCGAGGACGGCGAGGTTCCTCGGCGAGAAGACGGCCCCGTAGGGCGGGCGGACGAGATAGGGAAAAAAGGCGACATTGAACAGCGCGTCCGAGAAGGGATAGAGAAGGCGAAAACCGACCGGCGGGAGTGTGTCGACGACGAAGATATCGACGACAAGATGGGACAAGCCGGTGAGAACGAGAGCCAAGCGGTCCCGTCCCTTCGGCAGGGCCAGCGCCAGGAGTCCGGACGTGGCCAGGACGAAGGTCAGGTTATGGGTGTAGGCTTGATGGACGAAAAGCGGCCGCGGGCCGAAGAGGAAGGCGAGGAGGAAATCGACGTCGGCCAGGTTTGAGACGAGGACAAAGAGGGCCAGGGTGCGCCACGTCTTGCGGGTCGCCCCGGCCTCCCAACCGAGGAGGCCGAGACCGGTGTGGGCTACGGGGCTCATGTCGGGAGCTTCATTGTAAAAGAAACGGATGGCGAAAAAAAGCGTGCTCGGATATAATTATCGGCAGTCCGATCTTTCAGGAGGCGGCCATGAAAATCCTTCGCAAAATCCCGATGTTCGCCTTTGTCCTGGTCATCTACGACCTCGTCGCCCTCATCGGCGGGGTGGAAACGCTCACCAAAGCCCTCTTCCGCATCAAGATGGCGTCGGGCGCGGTCTGGGTGACAACGGTCGGCGATCTCCTGATCATCCTCGGCCTCATCGCCCTGTTTATCGAGGTCTTCAAGTCGACCCGACCGACCGACGCCGAGATTTTCGACCACATCCTCTCGACCTTGGTCTTCATCGTCTTCCTGCTCGAGTTCATCCTCTTGAAGGCGGCCATGACCTCGCCCTTCTTCATCCTGACCCTGATGTCGCTCTTCGACGTTATCGCCGGGTTCACGATCTCGATCAAGACGGCCAAGCGGGACATCAGCCTCGACCGGACGACGAACATCCCGCTGTAAACATAAACGAGATCGTTTCTCTCTGAGATTTCGAGAAACGATCTCTCTTACTTCCGCAGAGAGAAACGCTCTCTATTATCTGAAATTGCCGGGGCGAAGGCGGCCGGGGACGGCCGGAACGTCAGAATGTTTGCAGTCCCCGCAGGCGGTCTTTCAAGGGCGTGGCGTGTCATGCGGCGGTTTGGCCGTCCGGCGAAGACGCTCCCAAGACTTCGATTTCAGTGATACTGACCCCCTCTACTCCCCCTTTCGTAGGGGGAGTCCCGAAAATCGTCATCGTCTTCGAGAGTCGGAGGGGGGGCCCCCAGGCTTTGCCGAGGGGGGGAACCGACGGGACTGGTTCCCCGGGGCCGGGGTTAGAGGATGGCCAAATCGCCGCGACACGCCCCGGGAAACTGGATCCCCGGCTATTTCCGATACTTCGAGATGAACTCCTCGACTTCCGGGATGCCGCCCTGGAAGATGAGGTAGCCGTTGGACGGCTCGCGCTCGGTCGTCTCGCCGGCGATCGGCGCGAGCATCATCCTCTTGACCTCGTCGAGGTCGGAGGTCTGCCCGAGGATCCAGGCCAGCTTGACGTAGGCGACCTCGGGGAGCATGTTGGCCGCCGGGACGACGCCGAGCTCCATCATGTCGCGCCCCGTGTCGTAGACGTACATCTGGACGTAGCCCCACAGCGTCTGGACGGTCATGTAGACGGCGATCTTTCGGTCCTGGGCCCGCTTCAGGGCCGGGTAAAGGGGCTTGTTGACGTGGCCCAGGCCCGTCCCGGCGATGACGATCCCCCGGTAGCCGTTGTCGATCAGGGCGTCGATGATGTCGGGCTTCATGTTGGGGTAATAATAGACGATGCTGACCTTCTCCTCGAAGGCCGTGTTGATCTTGACGTTCTTGTCCTTCCGCCGCCGCTTGTAATCCTGGCGGAGGGGGGTGATTTTCTCCCGGCTGACCATGGCCAGGGGGATGTCGCCGATCGTCCGGAAGGTGGACCGGTAGCTCGAGTGCATCTTCCGGACCCGCGTCCCCCGGTGGAGGAGGCCGTAGATGTCGGAGGTCGGCCCGAACATGCAGACCATGACCTCGGCGATGTCGCTCTCGGCCGCGGTCTTGACGCTGTGCATGAGGTTGAGGGCGGCGTCCGAGGAGGGCCGGTCGGAGGAGCGCTGCGAGCCGACCATGACGATCGGCACGGGCGAGTCCTGGACCATGAACGAGAGGATGGCCGCGGTGTGGTGCATCGTGTCCGTCCCGTGGCCGATGACGATGCCCTCGACCCCCTTGGCGATCTCTCGCCCGATGGCCAGGGCCGTGCCGATGTACTGCTCGGGCCCCATGTTCTCGCTGAACACCCCAAAGAGCTTTTCCGTCTCGAGGTTGCAGATGTCGGCCAGCTCGGGGACCGACCCGTAGAGCTCTCCCGGCGAGAAAGCCGGGATGACGGCCCCGGTCCGGTAGTCGAGCCGGCTGGCGATCGTCCCTCCCGTGCCGAAAAGCTTGACCCGCGGCCGCTTGGGGTCGTAGGGGAATTCCTTCTCCGGGATCTTGTAGTGGGCTTCCTTCCGGCCCCGGATTTCGGCGGCCGTGATCCGGTCGGCCCGGATCCCGATGTTGTATCCCGAGCGGAGCTTGATGACGATATGGTCGGGGTCGGCCGTCTCCGAACGGGGAAGGACGATGCCGACGTATTCGCCCTGGGCGGTGACGAACTTGACGTCGCTCCAGACCGGCGCGTCGAAGCTCTTGAGGACCTCTAGGGCCCGGCCTTTATAGCCTTTGTAGAGATTCGTCTCGCTCATGGCCGTACCCTGGCCAGCGCCTCGCCCATGACCCGGGCCGCGGCGGCCCCTTCGACCCGGCCGCGCCACTCGGCCATAAGGAGCCCCATGGCCCGGCGCATCCGCCGCGCCGGCTCCTGGAACCGCCTGCCGACGACCGCGGCGGCGACCGTTCCGGCCTCTCGGCCGAGGTCGCCGTCCTTCGCCGGCCGGGGAATGAGCTCCTCGACGGCCTCTCCCGCCGACAGGACCCTTTCGAGAAGCGGCGCCGCGCCTTCCCGGTAGAGCCGCTTGTCGCGAAGGGCCTCGAGAACCGACCTCATGACCGCGCCGTCCAAGGCGGCGGCGGGAAAGCCCTTCTTTCTCAGCCTCGAAGGAAGCCGGATGAGAATTTCGGCGGCCAGACGAGGATCGAGGCCCCATTCCTTAACCGATTCCTCGAAGAGCCCCGCGTGGCTCGACATCGAAAGCTTTTCCAGGACGTCGGCCGGAACGCCGATCTCGCGGTACCATTTTTCGCGGGTCAAGATATTCGGCGGAAGCCCCTCGCGGATTCTCGCCAGCCGCTCCGCGGTGACCTTTTTGGGGGGAAGGTCGGTGTCGGGATACATCCGGTCGGGGCCGGGGAGGATGCGCTCGAAGCCGTTCGTCCCGTCGCCGAGGGCCTGCCGCGTCTCGCTGGGGATCCCGATCGTCGCCTCCTTAGCCCGGAGGATGATTTCCTGCGCCCCCAGCCTCGCGTCCTCCTCGGGCCCCCAGACGACGACGACCGTATCCCCTTCCTTGGCGCCCAAGGCCTTTTTGACCATCTGCCACTCGGGGCTCGAGAGCGACTCGGCCGGGCTGTCGGAGTGGGCGATGTTGGGCAGGGTCGTCAGGCAGGCGACGACCCGGACCCGGTCGGAAATCTCCTGGCTGAAATACGTGTTCGTCTGCGTCTGCCAGCGGAGCAGCCCCCGGAAGCCGTTGAGGCGGACGCCGAAGACCGGCATCCCCGCGGCGAGGGCGGACTGGAGGGGCGTGTAGGCCGAGCGCTTAACGTGCTTCGTGACGTCGTCGGAATGGGCGGCGAACGACGCCGTCGTGATCCCCCGCCGGGCCAGCTCGGCCCGGAGCCGGAGGAGGTTCCACTGCCGCATGGCCTCGTTGTAGGTCAGGAGCGGGATCCGGGGAATCCTCGGCACGCCCTTGATCTCGACCCTCGTCCCGCCCGTGACGCTGACGTTGACGTCCTCGCGCGCCGCTCCGATCCCCGTCCTGACGTTTCCCGTGCTGCGGACGATGCGGCGGAGCATCTGGCCGACCTCGGCGACTTCCTGGGGCGTCCGCATATCGGGCGCGGTGACGGTCTCGATGAGGGGCATCCCCAGCCGGTCGGTCAGGTAGGTCCGGCGGTGGCCGACATCGCTGACCTCGCGGCAGGCGTCCTCCTCGAGGCCGAGCTGGACGATCCTAACCTTACGGTCCTTGTACGGGATCCAGCCGTCGACGCCGACGATCGTCGTTCGCTGGAATCCCGTCGGGATGCTCCCGTCGAGGTACTGCTTGCGGGCGATGTGGAGCTCGTCGACCATGACGCAATTGTAGAGGAGGGCGATCCCGAGGGCGATGTCGAGGGCTTCCTCGTCGACCATGAACGGCGGCGTGTCGTCCATCTCGTAGGTGCAGACCGTCTCGCGGTTTATCCTATAGATGATTTCCTTCTTGGTCTTGAATTCCATCAAGGCCGTGCCGTCGTATTCCCCAAGCTCGGAGAGCGTCGGCCGCATGTGGCGGAGGATTTCGGCATCGTAAGCCTGGCTGTAGCGGCCGGCCGGGCAGCGGCAGAAAAGCTTCGACCTCGTCTGGAGCTGCTGGTGGATTTCGAGGCCCGACTTGAAGCCGACGGCGGCATAGTCCTCGGGCGTCATCTCGGCGAACGGCTTGAAGACGAAATCGTCGTTCATCTGCGGGAAAACCTCTCCAAAGAGAAGCGCCATTTTCACACAAATCGGCCCGTCCCTGCAACTCCGCCTTGCCCTTATTTCCCAGATCGCAAGCCGCAAACGGGAACGGCCGGAACGTCATGAGGGCTTGCCGTCCCCGCAGGCGCTCTTAGAAGGGCCCGGCGTGTCAGGCGGCGGCATTGCCGTCCTCGTGACCCCGTAGCGGAAGGGGGGCCCCCATGGCTTTGCCGAGGGGGGGAACCGACGGGACTGGTTCCCCGGGGCCGGGGTTAGAGGATGGCAATGTCGCCGCGACACGCCGCGAAAATTGTCATCGTCTTCGAGAGTCGGAGTGGAGGCCGTTCTCGGTTGCGGACGCGATCGGGATCAAGCCGGGCGGCCGATGCCCTCCGAGGCCAAGTTGACAAGCCCGGGGGGTTCCAATAACATTAAAAGGGAGTTTCTACGATGACGGAAAAATATGGGGTGGTCTTCTACCGGGACGAAGAATACGACGGCTACGTGGCTGAAGCCATCGGCCTGCCGGGTTGCGTCAGCCAAGGCAAAACCATGGAAGAAGCCGTCGAAAACATCAAGGACGCGATCGCCGGCTACGTTCTGGTCGAAAAAAAACACGGGCGTTTGAAAGGTAATCACCTTCCCGCCCAATATTTCCTCGGAGAAGTCGCCGTTGGGCCTTCTCGCTAATATCTCCGCGAAAGACGCTCTAAGGGCGTTTGAAAAAATTGGCTATTCGATTGACCATCAAACGGGCAGCCATATGATCTTATATCACCCTCAACGCCAAACACTCTCCCTGCCTGATCATAAAGAACTCGCCCCCGGCCTGCTGCGGGCCCTCATTCGCAATAGCGGGATTTCCGTCAGTGAATTTCTGGAATTGTTGAGAAAATAGAGCCGGAATGGAACAAATCACCCACCCTTTTGTCCGGAAAAATGTCTTTCTCGGCGTCCTCGACCGCAACGTCAAGAAGCTCGAGAACCGCCTCGGGGTCGAGCTCTCCCTCCGCGGCGACTGCCTGACGATCGACGGCGCGGCCGAGAAGGTCGAATTCGCCAAGTACTACTTCAACAAGGTCCGCGAGCTCGAGGAAAAGGGCCACGACCTCAAGGAGGAGGACTTCCACATCGTCCTCGACCTCCTCGAGGAGGGACGGGCCAAGCCGCTCGAAGACTACTATCCGACCGAGCCCCTCAGCTTCTCCAAGAAATCCGTCAATCCCAAGAGCCTGAACCAGCAGGAGTACATCCAGGCCATCCGCAACGCCGACATGGTCTTCGGCATCGGCCCGGCCGGGACGGGAAAAACCTATCTCGCCATGGCCATGGCCTTGACCTACCTCCAGAGCAAGCTCGTCAGCCGGATCGTCCTGACCCGGCCGGCGGTCGAGGCCGGCGAGCGCCTCGGCTTCCTCCCCGGCGACCTCATCCAGAAGGTCAATCCCTACCTCCGCCCCCTCTACGACGCCCTCTTCGACCTCGTCGCCGCCGAGCAGGCCAACCGCCTCATCGAGAAGGGGATCATCGAGATCGCCCCCCTGGCCTACATGCGCGGCCGGACCCTCAACGGCTCGTTCATCATCCTCGACGAAGCCCAGAACACGACCCGGGAGCAGATGAAGATGTTCCTGACCCGGCCGGGCTTCGATTCCAAGGTCGTCGTCACCGCCGACGTGACCCAGATCGACCTCCCCGAGCCGCGGAAATCCGGCGTCCTCCACGCCCTCAAGGTCCTGGCTCCCATCCCGGAAATCGTCGTCTGCTCGTTCAACGAAAAGGACGTCGTCCGCCATCCCCTCGTCCAGAAGATCATCAAGGCCTACGAGAAAGCCGAGGGCAAGGCGGACGGATAACCATGCCGCTCATCTCCTTCCGCTCGATCAGGCTCTTCAAGGCCGCGCCGTCCCCTCGCAAACCCAACGGACGGAACGGCAGGGAGCCGGAAGCCGAGGGACCGCCGGCGGGCCCCAAGGTCGTCCACAACCCCATCGTCCTCATCCTCCTCTCGGCCCTCGTCCTGGCCCTCCTCATCGCCTACGCGCCCTCGAAAGACCTCCCCCTCCTCAAGGCCGGGGAAATCGCCTTCGAGGACCTCGTCGCCCCGGCGACCCTGACCCTGGTCGACGAGGAGACGACGGCCAAGCGCCGGGCCGAGGCCGAAGAGGCCGTCCTTCCGGTCTACGTCCTCAATCCGAACGTCGCCCTCAACACGGCCGACAAGGTCCGAAAGTTCTTCGAGTCGGGGCGGGAGGCGCTCAAGGCCGGCGGCGCCCGGGATTATTCCAAGGTCCAGAAAGACGTCTACGACACCTTCGGCCTCGAGATCGTGACGCCCGACCTGTCCGCCCTGGACGCCGCCGAATATCGCGCCGACCTCGAGGAAATCCTGATCTCGCTTCTCGATAAAATCTCCGCTCCCGGCATCCTGAATTCGAAAAGCCTGTTCACGAACAAGGAGCCCGAGCACGGATTCACCCTCATCAAGGCCGAGGGGGGCGAGACGGCCGTCAAGGCGGACGAGATCCCCGACCTCCGGGAGGCCCGCCAGCGCCTGACCATCGAGGTCAACGCCCTCGACCTGCCGGCGCGCCGGAAGGCCCTCATCCGCAACCTGGCCAACGCTTTTCTCTCCCCGAACGTGACCCTGAACAAGGTCGAAACCGAGTTCCGCCGGGCGGCGGCCCGGGCGGCCGTCGAGGTCGTTCCCCTGACGATCAAGAAGGGGCGGGTCATCATCCGCAAGGGGGACGAAGCCGCGGCCGGAACCATCAAGCTCATCGAGGCCATCAACAGCAGCCTCCGCGGCCAGCGGGCCTGGATTCGGAATTTCATCGGGACATTCCTCTTCTTCGGCCTTCTCTTCCTCACGACCTGGTTTTTCCTCCGCGGCCTCGTCACCCCCCGGACGGCCCTCAAATATTTCGTCATGACGATGCTGACCCTCGTCATGAGCCTCCTCCTCTACAAGCTCGGCCTGTTCACGGCCTCCCTCCTGAGCGCCAACTCCAGCTTCTTCCTCTTCCAGAACGCCGACAGCTACATCCTGGCCCTCCCCTTCCAGTTCGGCGTCCTCGTCTTCGCCTTCCTGACGACGAACGTCGTCGCCCTGATCTACGCCATCCTCAACAGCCTCCTCGTCGGCTACCTCGTCCAGGCCGATTTCTTCGTCATGATCTTCTGCCTCATCGGAGGCCTGGCGGCGATCTACGGGGTCAAGTTCTACGGGCGGCAGAAGCGGACCTCCATCGTCAAGGCCGGCATTTTTGTCGTCACTCCCCTGCTGATCTTCGCCGAGGTGACGATCCATCTCGTCCGCCTGCGGACCTCGCCGGTCGACGTCCTGGCCCCCGAGATCTTCATGTCCGTCGTCGGCGGCGTCCTCTCGGCGGCCCTGGCCTTCGTCCTCCTCCCCCTCTACGAGAACGTCTTCCGCTTCGTCACCCAGACGAAACTCCTCGAGCTGACGACCTCCGACTCGGATCTCCTCCGCCAGCTGGCCCTCGAGGCCCCGGGCTCCTATCATCATTCCCTCATCGTCGCCGCCCTGGCCGAGAAGGCCGCCGAAAAGATCGGCATGGATCCCCTCCTCGTCAAGGCGGGAGCCCTGTACCACGACATCGGCAAGATCAAGATGCCGGAGTACTTCATCGAGAACCGGGGCCGCCGCCACGACGCCCACAAGGACCTCGCGCCCTCGATGAGCACCCTGGTCATCGTCAATCACGTCAAGGAAGGGACCGACCTCGCCCGGAAAAAAAAGCTGCCCCAGCAGATCCAGGACATCATCGAGCAGCATCACGGCAACTCCGTCGTCCGCTATTTCTACCTCAAGGCCAAGGAGAAGTACGACCCGGAGATCCACAAGGTCGGCGAAGAGAGCTACCGCTATCCCGGGCCGCCCCCCCAGAGCAAGGAGGCCGCCCTGGTCATGCTCGCCGACTCGGTCGAGGCGGCGTCGCGGAGCCTCCGGGTCCACAAGGAAGAGCATCTCAAGAGGGTCGTCCGGGACATCTTCGACAACTACCTCCAGGACGGGCAGCTCGACGACAGCTCCTTCTCCCTCAAGGAGCTGCGGACGATCGCCCAGTCCTTCCTGGCCACGCTCAAGACGATCTACCAGGAGCGGATCGACTACCCCGGCTTCGAATTCGAGGACAAGCCGAAACCGAAAGCGAAAGAGGGCCGGCCCCCCAGACCGGAGGCCCCCCCCGACGACGATGATCGAGGTTCTCAACCGCCAGAAGACGGCTCGGATCAGGGCCCGGAGGTTTGAGCGGCTCCTCGGCCGCCTCCTCCGCCGCTACCGGCGCGGCCGGGCCGACGTCGTCTTGGCCTTTGTAGGGGAGAAGGCCATCCGCCGGCTCAATCGAACTTTCCGCCGCAAGGACAAGGTGACGGATGTTTTGTCGTTCCCCGCGGGAGGGAGGAGCGCGGACGGAAAGGGCAAGGGAGACCGCGTTTTGCTCGGCGAAATCGCCGTCTGCGTCCCCCGGGCCGCCCGGCAGGCCTCCCAACTCGGCCACGGCCTCGAGGCCGAGCTCGCCTACCTCACCCTCCACGGCTTTCTCCACCTCCTGGGCTACGACCACGTCCAGGGACACGAGGAGGAAGAGGCCAAGGCCGTCGCGGCGCTCCGGCGGGAACGGATCCTCCCTTTCCCTCCGTGATCAGGCCGGAAAAAACGGTAGCGCCGGGGAGTCCGCTCCCCTATAATAAAGCCGATGGATATCGCCTTTCTGACGTGGGCGGGATTGGTTCTGAGCTTCCTCGCCGCTTTCGCGCTCTCCGTCGCCCACCTCGCCCTGGCCGGCTTTTCGAAAATCGCCCTGAGCGGCTATCTCGAAAGCCGCGGCCATCCCGACCGGGCCGTCCTCCTCGAGCGCTTCGACGACCTCAAAACCGCGGTCGAGTTCTGGCGCATCGTCCTCGTCCTCGCCTTTTTCGTCTACGCGGCCGTCGCCTTCCCCGGGCTGAGGCTCATACCCCTCTGGTTCTTCCTGGGTGCCGCCGGCGTCTACGCCGTCTTCTTCGACATCATCCCCCGCCTCCTGGCCGGAGCGCGGGACGAGGCCATCCTCAAGCTTTTCCTCCCTGCCCGGAGGCTCTTCCTCTGGCTTGCGGCCCCCGTCCTCCTCGTGGTGAGGTGGCTCTGCGTCCGCAAAGAGAAGGCCGAAGAGCCGGAAGGGGAGCGCGAGGCGAGCGACGGGGAGATCGAGACCTTTCTCGACGAGGCCCAGGAGGAGGGGATCATCGCCAAGGACGAGGAGGAGCTCGTCCGCAACGTCGTCGCCTTCGGCGACACCGTCGTCCGCGAGGTCATGACCCCCCGGATCGACATGGTCTGCATCAAGCGCGACTCGACCCTGCGTACCCTCCGCAACCTCATCATCACGATGAAGTATTCCCGCATCCCAGTCTACAAGGACAAGATCGACAACATCGACGGCGTCGTCCTGGCCAAGGACCTCCTGGCCTATTCCGAGTACGAGTTCGACGCCGCCCCGATCGAGCCCCTCGTCCGGCCGGTCCTCTTCGTCCCCGAATCCATGGAAGTCTCCGACCTCATCGACGAATTCCAGAAGGCCAAGCAGAAGCTGGCCGTCGTCGTCGACGAGCACGGCGGGGTGACGGGTTTGGTGACGCTCGAGGACGTCGTCGAGGAGCTCGTCGGCGAGATTCACGACGAGTACGACACCGAGGAGGCCCGAATCGTCCAGCACGCCCCGGCCGACTACACGGTTTCGGGCGAAGTCAAGGTCGAGGAGCTCGAGGACCTCATGGACGAGGAGCTGGCCGAGGACGATTTCATCACGGTGGGCGGGTTTGTCGTCCACCATCTCGGCCGGTTCCCTTACAAGGGGGAGCGCGTCCTCCTCAAGGGCCTGGAGATCGAGGTCCTGGACACGAACGAGAAGCAGGTCAAAACCCTGAGGATCCGGAAAAATGCCCCGAACCAAAAAAGCTAAGGCGGCCCCCCCGGCGACACGGGTCGGGACGGTCGCGTTGGTGGGCCGGCCCAACGTCGGCAAATCGACCCTCCTGAATAAAATTCTCGGCCAGAAGGTGGCCATCACTTCGGACAAGCCCCAGACGACGCGGATGAGCATCCTGGGGATCAAGACTACCCCGCGCGGCCAGATCGTCTTCATCGACAATCCCGGCATCCACAAGCCCCTCCACAAGCTCAACCGGCGGATGATGAGCTTCGTCCACGCCTCGCTCCAGACGGCCGACCTCGTCTGCCTCCTCATCGACGGGAGCGAGAAGTTCGGCCACGGCGACGAGTTCGCCCTGGAGCTCGTCCGCGCGGTCAAGTCTCCCCTCTTCCTCCTGATCAACAAGGTCGACGCCGTCAAGAAGGACTCGATCCTCCTCCTCATCGACAAGTACAAGGACGTGGCGAATTTCAAGGAGATCGTCCCCATCTCCGCGCTGAGGGGGACGAATGTCGACGTCCTCGAGAAGCTCATCTTCGACAATCTTCCGGCCGCGGAGAGGATCTACGGCGAGGACGACGTTTCCGACCAGAGCGAGCGGTTCCTGCTGTCCGAAATCATCCGGGAGAAAGTGCTGGCCCACGTCAGCGCCGAGCTTCCCTGGGCGACGGCCGTCGTTATCGACCGGATCGAGCGGAGGAAGCCGGGCGAGGAGGGGGAAGAAAAAGAAGGAGAAGAGTGGGAGGGCGAATTCGAAGAAGCTGATTTTGAGCACGCACCCCTCCCCCACCTCAAGTTTCCCCGCGCCGGAAATATCCCCCCGCTGCGCATCTCGAAGGAAGAGCGCCGGGCGAGGCCCCTCGTCTACATCAAGGCCGGCATCCTCGTTGAGCGCGACAACCAGCGGAAAATCATCATCGGCCGCAAGGGCCAGGTCATCAAGACGATCGGGATCGAGGCCCGCCGCGAGATAGAGGACATCCTCGAAGCCCGGATCTACCTCGACCTCCAGGTCAAGGTCCGGCCCCAGTGGCGCGACGCGGCCGACGTCCTCGAGCTGATCGAAGGCCAAAAAACTCGCGAGTTCTTTTGACACCGGAGGTTCGTCATGCGACTCCCCTCGGCTCGCATCTTGAAAATCCTCACCTCGACGGCGCTCCTTTTTCTGGCCTTCTCCATCGGCTCATGGGGCCAGCAGCCCACGCTCTACGTCGTCGGCTACGCCCATCTCGACACCCAGTGGCGATGGGACTACCCGACGACCATCCGCGACTACATCACCAAGACGATGAGAGTCAATTTCGACTTCCTCGAAAAATATCCGAACTACATCTTCAACTTCAGCGGCGCCCGCCGCTACCTGCTGATGAAGGAGTACTACCCGGCCGAGTATGAGAAGGTCAAGGCCCTCGTCGCGGCCGGCCGCTGGTTCCCCTGCGGGTCGTCGTTCGAGGAGAACGACGTCAACTCGCCCTCCGGCGAGTCCATCATCCGCCAGGTCCTCTACGGGACCCAGATCTTCACCCGGGAGTTCGGCAAGACGAGCGCCGAGTACATGCTCCCCGACTGCTTCGGCTTTCCGGCCTCGCTTCCCAGCCTCCTGGCCCACTGCGGGATCAAGGGATTCTCGACCCAGAAGCTCTCCTCGTCCTGGCAGCCGGCGGCCCTCGTCGGCGGCCCCGATTCCCCGGAAAAAACGCCGGACGGCATCCCCTTCAACGTCGGCGTCTGGGAGGGAACGGACGGGAATTCGGTCATCGCCGCCCTCAACCCGGGAAGCTACGGCGGCCAGGTCACCTACGACCTCAGCAAAACGCCGCCTCCCCCGCCCCCGGCCGCGGAAGGCCAGCCGCCGCGGCGGCCTCTCGTCGATTGGCCGGCCAGGATCGACCTCAACGGCAAGGTCAGCGGCGTCTTCGCCGACTTCATGTACTACGGCACGGGCGATACCGGCGGCGCCGCCCAGGAAAGCTCGGTCAAGCTCCTCGACGCGATCGTGGCGCAAGGCGCGACCGTCCTGCCGCCCCCGTATGCCCAGAGGGGAAGGCCGGGCCAACCGCCTGCTCCGGCCGCCGAGCCGGGACCCACGGTCAAGGTCGGCGACGGTCCCGTTAAAGTCCTATCAGCCACGGCCGAACAGCTCTTCCTCGACATCAAGCCGGAGCAAATGGGCGGGCTTCCCAGGTACAAGGGCGACCTCGAGCTCATCAACCATTCGGCCGGCTCGCTCACCTCGCAGGCCTACATGAAGTGCTGGAACCGGATGAACGAGGTCCTGGCCGACGGCGCCGAACGGGCTTCCGTGGCGGCCGAGTGGCTGGCGGGGAGGCCCTATCCGCGCGAACGGCTGAACCGGGCCTGGTCCCTGGTCCTGGCCAGCCAGATGCACGATATCATTCCGGGGACGAGCATCCCCATGGCCTACGAATACGCTTGGAACGACGAAGTCCTGGCCGCCAACCAGTTCGCCGGGGTCCTGACCGGCGCGGTCGGGGCGGTCGCTTCGGCCCTCGACACTCGCGCCAAGGGAATCCCCATCGTCGTCTACAATCCCCTCAACATCGACCGAGAAGACGTGGTCGAGGCGAATTTGTCCTTCCCGAAAGGCGCGCCCAAGGCCGTCCGCGTCTTCGGCCCCGACGGGGCCGAAGTACCCGCCCAACTAGAGGCTGGGAACAGGGTCGTCTTCACGGCCAAAGTCCCGGCCGTCGGCTTTGCCGTCTACGATGTCCGGCCGGCGGAGGCGCTCGATCCTCCGGCGTCCTCGGCTCTCAAAGTCACGGCCTCGTCGCTCGAAAACGCGCGCTACGCCCTCAAAATCGACGCCAACAACGATATCTCCTCGATCTTCGACAAAAAGACCGGCAAGGAGCTTCTCTCAGCCCCGGCGCGCCTCGAGATCAAGACCGACAACCCCAAGCAGTGGCCGGCCTGGAACATGGACTACGACCAGCAGATGGCCCCGGCCCGGACCTATGTCGGCGGACCGGCCGAGGTTAGGATAGCCGAGAACGGCCCTGCCCGCGTCGCATTGGAGATCGCCCGCAAGGCCGAGGGCTCGACCTTCATCCAGACGGTCCGGCTGGCGGCCGGAGAGGCCGGGAACCGGATCGAGGTCGGCCTGGCCATGGACTGGATGACCAAGGAATCGCACCTGAAAGCGGTCTTCCCCTTGACCGCCTCCAGCCCGACGGCGACCTACAACTGGGACGTCGGGACGATCGAGCGGAAAACGAATTACGACCGGCAATTCGAGGTCGCCTCGCACCAGTGGGTCGACCTGACCGACCGGAGCAACTCCCACGGCGCGACCCTTCTCACCGACTGCAAGAACGCGTCCGACAAGCCCGACGATTCGACGCTCCGCCTGACCCTCGTCCGGACTCCGGGAACGCAGGGCGGCTATCCCGATCAAGGCACGCAGGACCTGGGACATCATGAACTCATCTACGGGCTGGCCAGCCACGGAGGCGATTTCCGCCGCGACGGGACCGACTGGCAGGGCTTCCGGCTCAACCAGCCCCTGGCGGCCTTCGTCTCGACCGGCCACGAGGGCCGACTCGGCAAGAGTTTCTTGCTTTTGAGACTCTCCAGCGATCGCGTCCGCGTCCTGGCCCTCAAGAAGGCCGAGCAGGGAGACGAGATCGTCCTCCGGCTCGTCGAGATGGACGGACGACCGGCCTCGGGGGTGAGGGTTCGCTTTGCCTCCCCGTTGGCTGCGGCCCGAGAGGTCAACGGGGCCGAGGCGCCGGCCGGAAAGGCCGACGTCACGGCCGGCGAGCTTGTCGCATATTTCAAGCCTTTCCAAGTCCGGACTTTCGCCCTCAAGTTCGGCCCGCCGCCGGCCTCCGTCGCCCTCCCGCGATATCAGCCGGCCATTTTGCCATACGACCTCGCCGCGGCTTCCGCGGACGGCGTCAAAGCCGCCCCCGGCTTCGACGCCGCGGGACGGAGCTTCCCGGCCGAAATGCTGCCGCCCGATGTCACCTGGAACGGCGTTTCCTTCAAGATTGCCCCCGCCCAAGGGCCGGACGCGGTAGTGGCCAAAGGCCAGTCTATTCCCCTCCCTCGCGGAAAATTCAACCGGCTCTACCTGCTCGCGGCCTCGGCCGAAGGCGACAGAAAGGCCGTCTTCCGCGTCGGCGGACGCGAGGTCGAGCTCACCGTCCAGGACTGGGGCGGCTACATCGGACAGTGGGACAATCGCCTCTGGAAAACCCGCCAGGAGCCGATCCCGCCGCGTCCAGACGCCAAGCCGGGCCAGCCGGCGCGGACGAGGACGGTCATGGATTACGCCGGCCTCACCCCGGGTTTCATTAAATCCGCGCCGGTGGCCTGGTTCACGACCCACCGCCACCTGGCCGACGGGGCGAACGACCTCTACGCCTACGCTTATATGTTCGTCTATGCGATCGATCTCCCCGCGGGGGCGACCTCCCTTATCCTCCCCTCGGACGACAAAATCCGCGTCTTCGCCGTCACGCTCGCCGACGAGCCGGCGCCTGTCACCCCCGTCCATCCCCTTTTCGATACCCTGGAGCGCAATTAGCAAATAATCCGATTATTTGTAAAGTATGGTTTCAGGGGCTCCCCCAACGTCTATTAGGTTGAGATGCCTGTAAAGCTTCCCGCCGCAAATCTTGACGAACGGAATACTTTCGCTCATACTATCGGTATGAAAATCGCGATATCAATTCCAGACTACGTATTCCGTGACGTCAAGAAAGCCGCGGAGGAACAGAAACGGTCGAGGAGCGAGGTCTTCGTCGAGGCGGTGAAGGCGTACCTCGAAAAAATCGAGTCGCGTCGCATTCTCCAAGCCCTAAATGAAGTCTATTCTATTCCGGAAACCGAAGAAGAAAAGGCCACGCGCGCCGTTGCCATCGAACTTTTCAAGCGCACGGTCCTGCAAAAAGAAAAACGATGATCGTTCAGGGCGATATTTTCTGGCTTGATACGGGAACGCCCCTGGGTTCCGGCCCCGGATTTAGGCGGCCTTTTGTCGTCATCCAGAATGATGTTTTCAACGCCAGCCGTATACAAACGACCGTCCTCTGCGCCGTCACGTCGAACCTCGCGCGGGCGAAGGCCCCTGGCAATGTCCTGCTCCGCAAGGGAGAGGCCAACCTGCCCAAGCCCAGCGTCGTCAACGTGTCTCAAGTCGTTACGATGGATAAATTAGTCCTCCGAGAAAAAATCGGAACCTTGTCGTCTCAAAGGATTCAAGAGATCGTCGGCGGCCTCCGCCTTGTCATTGAGCCCCGGGAGCTCTAATCCGAGCCAGAGGATTTGCCAAGGGTCCAAAAAACTCGCGAGTTTTTTTGACACCTGTCCAAAATACTAGTATCCTATCTCCATGAAAAAACGCTATCTCGCCGGCCAAGTCCAGAAAGATCTCGCCCGAAAGATGGTTTTCGTCTCGGGACCGAGGCAGGTCGGCAAGACAACCCTCGCCCGTCAAATCATCCGGGGCGAGAACGAATACCTCAATTGGGATATCGCCGAGCATCGCGACAGAATCCTCCGGCGCGAACTTCCGCCCGGCGGAGCCGTGATTTTCGACGAAATCCATAAATACCGGTCATGGCGCAACTATTTGAAAGGCCTGGTCGATCTCCCCGCGCGCCGCTGGCGGATCCTCGTCGTCGGCAGCGCTCGCCTTGATATTTATCGGTTCGGAGGGGATTCGCTCCAGGGACGGTATCATTTCCTGCGGCTTCATCCTTTCTCTGCAGCGGAATTGAAGATCGCTTCGGAATCCGGCTTCACGGACCTTCTCCGGCTCGGCGGCTTTCCCGAGCCGTTTCTCTCCGGCTCCGAGACCGAAGCCCGACGATGGTCCCGCGAGTATCGAAGCCGCGTCATCCATGAGGAAATCACCTCGCTCGAAAAAATCGTCGACCTGGGAAATCTCGAACTCATGGCGATCCGGCTCCCCCATCTCGTCGGGGCGCCGCTATCGGTCAACGCCTTGCGGGAAGATCTCCAAGTCAGCCATAAAACGCTATCCCGATGGCTCCAGGTCTTGGAGAGGCTCTATGTCATCTATCGCCTCCCTCCGTTCGGCGCGCCGGCCATCAGGGCCGTCAAGAAGGAACAGAAACACTATCACTATGACTGGAGCCAGGTCCCTGACCCGCCTCGGCGTTTCGAAAACCTGGTCGCCGGGCATCTCCTGAAATGGGTTCATTACGAGCAGGACGCGAAAGGCCGGGACCTCGAGCTGCGCTATTTTCGGGACGTGGACGGCCGCGAAGTCGACTTCGTCGTCAGCGAGGCAGGCCGGCCAATCCGCTTGATCGAGGCCAAGTGGGGCGATGCCGAAGTCGATCAAGGCCTTAGGTATCTGAAGGCCCGGTTTCCCGACGCCGAAGCCGTCCAAATCGCCGCCACGGGAAAAATAGATTATCTAACCCCGAACGGAATCCGCGTCCGCCCCGCGTTGCCGTTTCTGAGGGAGCTCATTTAGGGCTTCTTTCCCCTTGCCGATCCTGCCTGAGTTTGACTTCCGGGCCGGAGAGTGCGAAAATCAATTTTCAGCCGACGGACGGTGAGTGTAGCTCAATGGTTAGAGCATCGGACTGTGGATCCGAAGGCTGGGGGTTCAAGTCCCCTCACTCACCCCACCTTGATCCTTTGGTAATCAACCGTTTAACCCGTTTCTTAACTTCTTTGTGATATGAAGGAGATGGACGGAAAGATCGTTCGGAAATGGACAAAAAAATCGTCAAAATTCCCCACAAAAATCGCGGTGAGGAATCGACGGCGGCGGCTTGGCCGCTAGCCCCATAGCCTTGATCTGACCATTCCAGCGGCTTGAAAGCAACGCAATCGCACTTCCGAACCGCTCCACATGACAATCCTGGGCCGCTAAAAGGAATAGGACATGGGACGTTTGGAACGCCTCAACGAAACCTGCACCGGTGCGGGAACGCAGGTCCCCGACAATTCGTTCGGCGAAAGCCTGCCGGGTTTCGCGGCGGAAATGCTGGTAGATGAGAATCGAGGAACCCGCAGTCCACAATCCTTCGATCTCAGACCACCTGACGTGCTTCGACGAACCCGCGCGACCGACGGGCTTCGCCGGAACCTCGATGCCATTGTCCGGATCGAGAAATACGAGATCGACGCCAGAGGCGGCGCGAAGCAGGCCGCTGCGCCACGCGTCCCGTTCCCGGCGCGTGTCGGGCACTATGGCCGAATAATAGGATGCCCTCGGCAACAGCCCAGATCCTTCGATCATTGATACGGCGGGCTTCGGTGCCGAGCGAAGGAGACGAGTCAAACCGTTGAAGAGGTCCCGGTCGTACTTCGCCCATGCGGCTGGAGCGGCGAGGTACGACCGGAGTCCCCCGTCCCGACCGCCGTCGTTGGGCGTAAGCATCCATGCGACAAGAAGACTCCCGCCACCGTAAGACTGAAGAGCGCGCAATAAGCCGTACTTGCGATAATCATTGATGTCACCGAAGTACTGGTTCTTCATCTTAATGAACTGCCCTCTCTTAATTTATTACCCCTTGCTGGGGGTTTTCAAGCTGGGAAAATGCTGTCAATTGGGGTCGGCGCCCTCCCGGTGTAGGCGGAAGTGAAAACGATACCGAATCCGGCAAGGATGGAGTCGGGGGGTAAGGGTTCTTTCTTGATGGCGGCGACGGTCTGAGTTTTCTCTCTCTTGCGGGCGGACGGCTACAATGGCCTCCACTGCTTTCTTCCGTGGAGGCCTCCGTTGCTCATCCATTGCCAGTTTTGCGGGCGCTACTTTCGGCCGGATCCCCGGGTCGGGTCCAGACAGAAGGCCTGCCGGCAGGAAAGCTGTCGGAAAGCCCGAAAAGCTTTGGCCCAGCATCGTTGGACGAAGCGTAATCCCGGGTATTTTTGGGGCCGGTATCCCTACGTCAAGAAGTGGCGGGCCGAGCGGAAAAAGACCTCTCCACCGATGATACAAGACGAGATCACCCCAAAAAAGCCTTTGTACAGAATGATTTTTCTCATACCGGGCGGCATCGGAAGGCGGATGATACAAGACGAGATATTGCTCCAACGTGTTGATCGGGCTACGTTTCTGGCCACTGGAGGGGGGGTATGATACAAGACGAGATAGACTTGGCCGGAGGGAGGATTTATCTTCGGGGTGATGGACGAGACACGGAAGATCGAAGCCCGGCGGCTGTGGGAAGTCGAGCATCTGACGATGCGCCAGATCGCCGAGAAGCTTCGGATGGGGCGCAAAACCGTCACTCGTGTCCTCGCCGGCGATCAGGCCCCCCGGCCCCGCAAACCGGCGAAGATCGCGCCCTACGAGCGGTTGATCGGCGAATGGTACAAAGACACGCCCGCCTTGATGGCCATCCAGGTCCTCGACCGGCTGCGGAGCTACGGCTACACGGGCGGTTACGGGACGGTCAAGCTGGCGACGATGGAGTTGCGGAAAAAGCGCCCTCAGGCGTTCTTCGAGTTGACCTTCCTGCCGGGCGAAGAGGCGCAGACGGACTATATGGTCTGGAAGATCGGCTCGACCGCGGTCTATGGATTCGTCTACATCCTGGCCTGGTCGCGCTACGCCTTTATCCGCTTTTATCCCCGCCAGAGCCTGGAGTTTTTCCTGGACGGCCACATCCGGGCCTTCCATCATGTCGGCGGAGTCGCCCATCGCCACCGGTACGATAATCTCCGGCTTGTGGTTTTGCAGCGCTCGCCCGTCGTCCGGTACAACCCCGCGTTTCTGGATTTTTCGAGGCATTACGGATTTTCGATCCACCTCTGCAATGTCGGAAAAGCCAACGAGAAGGGCCGCGTCGAGCGGATTATCCGCGACGCGAAAGCGTTCCTCCGGGTCACGCCGGTCACAAGCCTTGAAGAGCTCAACGCCAAAATCCTGGTCTGGCAGCAGGAACGCAACCTCCGGGTCCATCGGACCACCGGACGGCCTCCGGCCGAGATGCTCCGGGAAGAGAAGCTGCGGCCGTTGCCCCAGATCGACGCCCGGCCTTATCGGCGCGTCTCGGCGGACATCTCCAAGACGGCGTTTGTGGAGTTTGACGCGAATCGCTACTCCGTGCCGTCGGCCTCGGCCGGCCTGGCGGCCGAGATCCTGGCCACGCCCGACACCGTCGAAGTCTTCGTCCGCGGCCGCCGCGTGGCTGTCCATCCCCGGATCTTCAGCCGGGACCAAAAAACCGAGCTCCCCGCCCACCGGGAGAGCCTCCTTGTGCGTTCGCCCCGGACCAAGTTCCAGCGGATCTACGACCTGATGGCCGGACTCGGCCCGGAGATCAAGCTTTTTCTGGAAGCGGCCCAGGAGGAGGGCGAGGACGCCGTCCAGGCCGCCTATATCATGTTCCGTCATTTGCGGAGTCTGTCGAGGGAAACTTTGCTTTCGGCCGTCCGGGAGGCCAACGCGCTCAAAGTCTATAAAATCAAGTATATCCACAGTCTGTTGGAACGGCCCGGGACCACGCCACTCCCGACGGTCCGGCCGCAGGATGAACGGCTGCTCGAGATCACCTATGAAGTTCGCAGGCTCGACGACTACGATGACCTTATCTGAGCTCTGGAGCGAGTTCCGACTGCTCCAGAGTCCGGACGGGTTTTCCGAGGCCGAGCGGACGCTTCTCGAGCGGTTCCTCCGGGAGGAACACCGGGCGAGGGAACGGCGCCGGACCGAGTACCTGATGAAAATGTCCGGCATCGGCCGGCCCAAGCTGTTGGACGACTTCGACTGGACGTTCAATCCCAAAATCCCCCGGGACAAGATCATGGAGTACGTCAAGACGGAGTTCCTGAAAAAACCGTCCTGCCTCTGTCTGATAGGGGCGGCCGGAGTCGGCAAATCCCATCTGGCCACGGCTCTCTGCCATCAGGCCGTCCTGGCCGGACATCAGACTGTCTTCATCACGCTTTTCGACTTCACGGCCAAGCTGGCCAAGGCGAAAAGTTCCTACAACTTGATCGACTATTACGCCAAAGTGCCGCTTCTTTGCCTGGACGAGGTCGGCTATGTGGTCCCGACCAAAGACCAGGCCGACGCGATCTTCCAGATCATCTCCAAAAGATCCGAGGTCCGGACCACCATCGTCACGACCAACCTCGTCCCGTCACAATGGGGGAAGATCTTCGACTCGGTCACGGCCTCGGCGATCCTGGACCGGCTCAGTCTGAACGGCCGGTTCATCACCTTCGAGGGGAGGTCATATCGGAGCAAAAAGTGAGATCCGAGATCAACGAGAATCCGATGTCGCGCTTGCGCTACAAAAAAGCGGGAAGCGGTCCGGACTGAGGGTTTTCGACACGACGCCACCCTTGCCGTTTTTGGCTCCCTTTTGATCGCCGCCTACACC
>Ga0208828_1000167_pt1 | contig 30143 bp, 25 predicted proteins | sample Kivu_160m_FD_185487 | JGI IMG/M metagenome (GOLD analysis project Ga0208828, IMG submission 185487) | Freshwater microbial communities from Lake Kivu, Western Province, Rwanda to study Microbial Dark Matter (Phase II) - Kivu_160m (SPAdes)... | ecosystem: Environmental > Aquatic > Freshwater >... | reverse complement strand
GAAACTCCGAAGATAAATATAAATATGAGTGCAAGAATGGATATCCAGATTAGATATTTACCGATGTCTTTATAGATTCTGAAGTCAATCCGGGTAAACAAGAAAATCATTAATAGGGCGAGCAGCACACGCAGACTATGGTGTTTGAGCATATAATTCGAATCATTAAATTTATCCATTGAAAAATATGAACTTGCACTATAAACTGCTCCTATGCTGAACATCATAAGTAATATAACCGGAAGTAAAATCCAGATGTCTATTTTATAACCGCTGAACTTCATCTTTTCTGCTGAGTTTCTTTATGATTTTTTTAAATTCTTTACCTCTGTGTTCAAAATTATCAAACATATCAAAACTTTTAAAACACGGTGAAAAAAGTATTATGTTTTTTTCATCGGCATGTTTAAATGCCTGTATTACAGAATCCTCCAGTGTTTCGCATAATTCCACCTGTGTTATATCTTTGAAATATTCTTTTATTATAAATCTTGTCTCGCCTATGGCAAAAATTTTCCTGACTCTTTTTTGTACAGTTTCCCTGATCAAATCAAAGTTAATATCCATCATTTTACCACCCATTATTAATATGATATTTCCGGGAAAACTGTTTAATGCTACGTACGTAGAATCTGCATTAGTTGCTTTTGAATCATTATAAAACTTAATTCCTCCAATTTCTCCGACGAATTCAATTCTGTGTTCGACTCCCTGAAAGTTAACGAGTGTATCTTTAATCTGATTACTTGTCAATCCGAACTTTTTAACCGCAATTACCGAAGCCAAAGCATTGGAAACATTATGCAATCCTTTTATAAAAATATCTTTTATGTGACAGATCGGTTCGTGAATGTTTTTTGTTTTATCGAAGTAATATATTACATCTTCCGACAGATATGCACCTGTTTTGAGGTTTGTATTATAAAGATTTTCTTTAATACTGAATTCCGCAATTTCCGATTTTACAGATATGCTGTTACTGTCTGTTTGTGATTTAAGCTCACTGATATGTTTATTTAAATAAACATCATCATAATTGAAGACAAGCAAATCTTCCCCGAGCTGGTTTTTATTAATTTTGAGCTTAGCCTGAAAATACTCATCCATTGATTTATGCCTGTCAAGGTGGTCAGGTGTAAGGTTTAATATAACCGATACGACAGGTTTAAAACATTCGATATGCTGAAGCTGAAAACTGCTAACTTCAAGTACGATGACGGCATTCAGCGGTTTACGGTTTGTTATTTGCCGTTGCACTGACAGGACGACATCAGAAAAGGCAGTGCCCGTATTTCCGCACGCTGCTGCATCGAATCCGCCGTTTTTTAATATCTCAGCGGTAAGCACAGTAGTTGTGGTTTTTCCGTTTGTTCCTGTAACTGCAACGACCGGATACTCGCAGAACCAGTATGCTGCTTCAATTTCGCTTATTATTTTTATTCCTTTTTTTTCAGCCGAAATTATTACAGGAGCATCATCCGGGATGCCCGGACTTTTTATTAAGACATTACAATTATAAATTTCATTGCTATGACCGCCCAGTTCATATTTGATATTTTCTTCATTCAAAATATTTTTATCAAGATACGGTAAATGTTCTTCGGTATTATTTTCACTCAGAAAAACAACGGCGCCGTTTTTTTTCAGAATTCTTGAAACGGCTACACCGCTTCTCCCCGCACCGAGAACGGTAAATTTTTTATTTTTTATATTTTCTTTTTTATAATCGAACATTAACGGATTTTAAATGTCAGCATTGTCATAATTGCAAGCAGAATCGCAACGATATAAAACCTGACAACGATTTTCGGTTCCGGAACTCCTTTCATTTCATAATGATGATGAACCGGAGCCATTTTAAAAACTCTTTTACCCTCACCGTATTTCTTCTTAGTATATTTGAAATAATACCTTTGAATTATTACGGAAACAGTTTCAGCAAAGAAAATGCCGCCGAGCAGAGGAAGCAGAAACTCTTTTTTTACCAGAACACACAGCGTACCCACCGCACCTCCAAGAGCAAGCGAACCGGTATCTCCCATAAATACCTGAGCGGGATAAAAATTAAACCAGAGAAATCCCAAAGTCGCTCCCACAAGAGCAGTGCAATAGACTATTAATTCTCCGTTTCCCCTCAGATAAATAATATTCAGATATTTAGATGTTTCTATATTACCGGAAAGATACGCAATAACACCGAGAGTGAAGATTGCAATACCCACAGTACCTATGGCAAGTCCGTCAAGTCCGTCCGTAAGATTGACAGCATTTGAAGTTGCCGTTATAATGAATATAACAATCGGAATATAAAATATATAGAAATCAAACTGATAATTTTTCAGAAACGGAATAGTAGTAATGGAATGGATACCATCAAACTGCGGTGCCAGATAAATAACGAGTCCGATAACCAGACCGACAAAAATCTGACCCAGCAATTTATATTTTGCCACAAGTCCGTCTTTGTATTTTTTAACAACTTTCAGATAATCATCCAGGAAACCGACCGCACCAAGCACGATAGTAGAAAATAAAATCAGGATAACATAAATATTAAGCAGGTCACCCCAAAGAATAACCGGTATTAACACCGAGGAAAGCACAATAAACCCGCCCATTGTCGGCGTACCTGCTTTAGTCCAATGAAATTTCGGTCCATCCTGTTTAACAGACTCGCCAATTTGTTTCTTTTTCAAATAATCAATTATACGCGGACCGACAATGAAACTAATCATTAACGCCGTTACAGCCGATAATGCAGCCCTGAAAGTCAGGAATTTGAAGACGTCGAATCCCGGGGGCTGATACAGGTTGTTTATATATTCCGCAAGATAGTATAACATTGAATATTTTGATTTATGTTTTAAATTTGTTCAATTACTTCCTCCATTTTCATTCCGCGGGAACCTTTTACGTATAACATATCATCAGGTTTTAATAGGCATTTCAAAAAGCCGATAAGGTCTTTTTTTTCTTCAAAATAAAAATTATTTTTGACTCCTTTGGCACCCTTGAAAATATATTTTGCTTTTTCACCATAAGTATAGAGATTTTCAAAATTCATATTCCTGACTAAACTGCCTGTTTCCAAATGTTCCTTTCTGCTTTGTTTACCGAGTTCCAGCATATCTGCAAGCACTATGTGTTTATTTCCTTTAATGTTATATTTTTTCAGAGTTTCGAGTCCGATTTTAACAGAATCGGGATTGCTGTTATATGCGTCGTTAATTATTATAATCCTTTTTTTAGTGACAATTTCCATTCTCATCCTGCTGTCCGAACGATATCCGGACAGAGCTTTCTTAATTTTTTGCGGAGAAATTCCGAAGAATAATCCTGCTGCCGCCGAGGCAAGTCCGTTGTATATTGTATGGAAACCGACCGAAGAAATTCTGACATTAAAGTTAGTTTTATTGAATGTAATATTAATCTCCGGATACAAAGAAGAATTAAAACCCAGAAATTTTCCTTTAACATCTGATTTGTATTTATAAGAATAAGTGAAAGGATTAAGATTAATTTTTTTGTGTTTATATTTTCTAATGTAACTATCATCAACATTCATTAACAGCGATGTGTTTTCTTTTTCCGATAAATAATCAAATAACGTAAATTCTTCCTTCGCAACACCATCCAGATTTTTGAAAAACTCAAGGTGTTCTTTTCCGATATTTGTAATCAATCCGATATCCGGTTGCGCAATTTTACATAAATAATCGAGTTCATTAAAATGATTACTGCCAAGTTCGACTACGCAAATATCAATGTCACTTTTGAGTTTTAACAATGTCAGCGGTAAGCCTAAATGATTATTATAATTTCCTTCGGTTTTCAACACGTTATAATCCTGAGACAAAACATCCGCAATTAAATCCTTTGTTGTGGTTTTACCGTTGCTTCCGGCTATTCCGAAAACAATTACCCTGAAATTTTTTCTATGTGCAAGAGCAAGTTCACCAAGACTTTTAACCGTATTTTTTACGACGATAAAACTCTTATTAATGTATTTATCTTTTTCTTTTTTAAACCAGCCGTCATTTACTACCGCAAGCTGAATTTTTTTCTTAAAAACATCTTTCAAATAATTGTGCCCGTCGGTATTTTCACCTTTAACAGCGAGAAAAAAATCACCGGCACCGATATTGCGTGAATCAATGCTGCAGTTTTCGAAAAATTTACTGCTGACTTTAGAAATATTGTGGCAGTAAGAATTTTTAAGATTTAATATGTCTGTTATTTTTATCAATATTTTATACTGCTAATGAAGAATATTTCAATACAATTTCTTTATCGTCAAAGTATGATTTTATTCCTTTTACTTCCTGATATGTTTCATGTCCTTTGCCGCAGATTAAAATAATATCGGATTTTTTTGACATTTTAATACCTGATTTTATAGCTTCCTCTCTATTTTCACAAACTTCAAAACTGCTGTTTTTATCCACGCCCTTTAAAATTTCATTAATTATGTCCATAGGTTCTTCAAATCTCGGATTATCGGAAGTAATTATTGTAAAATCGGACAATTCCGAGGCAATTTTGCCCATTACCGGTCTCTTTGTACGGTCTTTGTTTCCTCCGCAGCCGAATACTGTTATTATTCTGCCGGAGGAATTGCTATGCTTTCTGATTTCTATTGCAGATTCAATCGCATTTTTCAGGGAATCGGAAGTATGAGAATAATCTATAACGGCATAAGCTTCATTAGGAAGCTTAAGTGTATTAAATCTGCCTGTTACAGGTTCGAACTTACTGATTGATTCCGTAATAATACTTTTTTCGACTCCGATACTTTCAGCAAATGCATACGCAGCGGTAATGTTATATATATTAAATCTGCCTGTTAATTTTGTTTTAATTTTAACGATATCACGTTTGGTTTTTATGTCGAATTCCATACCCTCCATAGAGACAGATTCGTTTATTGCCCTGTAATCACTGTTTTTATTTACAGAATAATAAATTTTCCGGGCGCTTGTATTTTGCAGTATTTCAGTACCATACTCATCATCCATATTTGAAACAGCTATTGTGTTATCGCCAAGAAAGTCGAATAAAATTTTCTTTGCATTGAAGTAATTCAGCATATTCTTATGCAAATCGAGATGTTCGCTTGTCAGGTTTGTAAAGATACCCGAATTGAAACCGAGTCCATAAACACGATAAAGTTCAAGGGCAATTGAAGATACCTCCATCACGCAATAACCAGTATTCCGATTTACCATTTCGGCAAGCATTTTGTTTATTTCGATTGCATCGGGAGTAGTAAGATTCGCAATTAAATTTTGACTGCCTACAGAATAATTTATCGTACCAATTAAGCCGCATTTAGAACCCGTACTTTCAAGTATATGTTTTATAAGATAACTGATAGTTGTTTTTCCGTTTGTTCCCGTTATTCCGATCAAATTAATTTTACGGGAAGGATTACCATAAAATACCGTGCTAAATAACGCTAAAGTTTTTCTGATGTCGGGAATTTTCAGAACGGGAATACCCAAATCCGAGTCAGGTATAATCTGCGAATCTTTATCACAAAAAATAAATTTAGCACCTTTTTTCGCGGCATCCCTGATATAAACATTTCCATCCTGTTTATATCCTTTTACTGCAAAAAAAACATAATCGGAAGAAACATTTCTTGAATCAAACGAAATACCTTTAACCTCAAAATCGGTATCAACGTTAATATATTTATTTAAATGTGTTTTATTTAGTAATTCTGAAAATTTCATTTAATCCGAATTTCTGCAAAATAAAATTACTTTTGTACCCGGTTTTTGTTCGGTATTTGCTTTTGGAATCTGTGTAATTACTTCCCCGCTGCCGACAATTTCAACTTTAAATCCTTCAACAATAAGCCTGTTTATTGCTCTTCTTAAACTTAAATTTATTACATCCGGTACTTTTATCTGTTCATTCTTATCCGGTTTACAGTTTCTTGTTATAAGTTTGATTATCAATTTTTCGTCATATTCAACAGATTCGTTAATATCCGGCTGCTGGTCAACTACCACTATTACATTATCACGGGAAGCGGATTTTAAAGATTTTTGCATAGTGTCGTCTTTTATAACCTCGTACTTCAATTTTTTCTCTTTTAAAATTTCCACTGCATCGTCAAGTTTCAAATTTCTTAAATTCGGAATGGCAATCAGGTTGCCCGCAGTGTATTTAACATCTTCAGTCGTCTGTTCATTATTTTTTAAAGTAATAATATCAGGTTGTGATAAATTGGAGACGCCTTTATAATCGATTATACGTTGCGCAATATTCCGAAAAATAGGCGCAGCAACTCTTCCTCCGTAAAACTCTCCCGATTTTGGGTCATCAAGAATTACGGTAATAAGGATTTGCGGGTCTTCCGCAGGAAAATATCCGATAAAAGTCGAATTATGTGAACCGCTTGAATATTTCCCGTCAACTATTCTTTGCGATGTTCCGGTTTTACCGGCAACTGTTACATTTTCAATATTTGCAGCTCTGCCTGTACCTCGCTGAACAACACCGATAAAAAACGAATTAAGCTCTTTAGACGTACTTTGCTGAATAACCTGTCTTAACCTTTGCGGATAAAATTCCTTCACCGGATTACCGGCAGGGTCAATTATCTTTTTCACTATATACGGTTTCATCAGCACACCGTCGTTTGCAACAGCAGAATAAGCCATCGATAATTGTACTGCATTAACCATAACCTGATAACCGATAGCCAAAAATTCGAGTGATTCCGAAGAAAAATCAACGGGACGTTTCAGATATCCTTTGTTCTCTCCGGGGAGATCTAATCCTGAATAAATTCCAAAACCGAAATCCCGTGCATACTTATAAAACTTTTCAGGTCCTAATTTCCTTGCAATTTTCATTACTCCGATGTTACTGGACTGTTCGATAATTTCTTCGAAACTCATTGAATTAAATCCGTGCGAATCTTTAACTTTTATTCCGCTTACATCAAAAGTACCTCCTTCGGTCTGAACAATAGAATTTCTATCCAGCAAGTGTTCTTCTATCAGCCCGGCAGCAGTTACGATTTTAAATACCGAACCCGGTTCATAAATATCAGTCAGAACAGAATTTTTAAAACCCGCCGTATCAGAAATTTTCAGATTGTTCGGGTCATAACCCGGGTATGACGCAAGTGCCAATATCTCACCTGTTTTTACCGAAACAACCAAAACTTTTCCGCCCGACGCATTATAATTAACAACACCGCTTTCAAGTTCTTCTTCGGCAAATTTTTGTATGTCAACATCTACGGTTAAGACCAAATTATTTCCTTTTAAGGGGTCTTTTCTCGGATATTCAAGGTCGGGTCTTTTATTACCTCTGCCGTCTTTTTGCATTACAATATAACCATCTTTACCCGATAAATCATCGTTATATTCAAGTTCGAGTCCGCTTCGCCCTTTATTTTCAATATCTATCAGTCCAAGAATTTTTGAACCGATTTGCCCGTAATTGTAATTTCTGGAAGGATCTTTCAGAACAATCAATCCTTCAATTGACATTGTATCCAATCCTTTTACACTCTGCAAATCAACTTTTCTTTCAAGATAAACAAACGAAGTATTTTTCCCTGAAAGTTTATCGAGGTATTCCTGCTTATCTTTTCCGAATATATAAGCCAGCAGACCGGCAACCGAATCGGGTTTGTCAATCATATTAGGGTCAGCGGCTATGGAAACCTTTGTCGTGTTGGAAACAAGTAAATTCATGTTTTTATCAAAAATCAAGCCTCTGGAAGCGTTAAGTATAACTTTCGAGTGATATTGTTTCTTTGCCGCTGTTCTGTAAATTTCGGAATCGAGTATCTGCAGTACAAATAACTTTGATAAAACAGCTAAGAAGAAAGCAATAAATAACAGTAAAAAAAGATTAGTTCTTCTTTTGGAGTTAATCTGTCTGTTATTTGTACTTCTATAAAATGGCATAAAGTTTAATATAAGCCTGAAATAAATTCAGAAACTTTTTGTCTTATTTTTTCTTTTCGAAATCCGACTTATTAATTATTACCTGTTTTTTCTTTTCGATTGCTTTTTCGTTGAAAAAAATATTTAATCTTTCGGCTGCTTTTTGTTTAATAACGTCAAAACTTGAGAGCTTTTCGATTTCTGTTCTCAGCATTTCATTGTTTTTCTCAGCATTACCGATTTCATCTTTGACAGTATTTACTTTTACAGTAAGCTGGTTAACACCGATAATATTGTTAATATAAAACGCAAGGACAAGAACCAACAGCGCAAGAGCAATTATTGTATTAAAGAGAGATAATTTTTTCTTATTAACGGTCATTTGCTTTGTTATTTTTCACCAATCACTTCCGCCGCCCTTAATTTTGCACTTCTCGAACGGGGATTGCTTCTAATCTCAGTAATTTCAGGAACTACGGGTTTTTTATTCAGTATTTTCAATCCGGAAACGTCAACGGTATTTTTATATTTTGAGACGGAAATTTTTGTTGAATTTGATTTAAAAAAATCTTTTACGATTTTATCTTCAAGGGAATGATAAGATACGACTACCATCCTTCCTCCGTCCTGCAGAATGTTTAAGGATTGTTCCAATACTTTATTTAAATTTTCCAGTTCGTTATTAACTTCAATCCGCAATGCCTGAAACAATTTCGCAAAAAACTTATTTTTATTTTTCGGATGCAGATTAATTTTTGAATTAATAATTTCCGTCAATTCGGTAGTTGTTTTTATTTGTTTCTTTGTTCTTCCGGATATTATGGCATCAGTAATTTTATAAGGTTTTCTTATTTCACCGTATGTTTCAAAAATTCTGATAAGGTCCTTTCTTGAATAACGGTTAATTATATATTCAGCGGTCAGAGTATCGTTCTTATCCGCACGCATATCCAGGAAGGTTTCTCTCATAAAACTGAAACCATCTTCATAATCAAGCTGGTAAGATGAAATTCCCAAATCAAGCACCAAACCGGTAATTTTTTCTACACCCAGTGTACTAAGCAGTGAGTTTAAATTTCCGAAATTACCCTGTAAAAAATCCACAAATTTAAATTCCTTCAGTTTTTTTCTGCTGAAAGAAAGTGATTCTTTATCTTTATCTATACAAATTACTTTGCTTCCTTTCGGAACGAGTCTGCAAATTTCATACGCATATCCTCCACCGCCCGCAGTTCCGTCAACGATAATATGTTGAGAGAACTTTTTATTTATTAAAAAGTCCGTTACCTGTTTTAGTAAAACGGGCGTGTGAAATTCCAATTTTGTTTTTAAATTTTGTTATTGGAACGTATGATAATTTCGGAAACTTTTTGCGCTATCTGTTCATAAGTCTCATCGTGGGTAGAATCATATTTTTTCTTGATTTCAGGATTCCAGATTTCTATTTTATCAAGCAATCCGAGTACAAGAACTTCTTTCTCAATTTTTGCGTGTGCGATTAGCTGAGAAGGCAGCAAAATTCTGTTTTGAGAATCAAGTTCACACTCATTCACATACATTAAAAATTGCCTTAGAAAATACCTCTGGTCAGAATTGAATATGTTATAATTTGAAAGAACTTCTTTAAATATTTCCCATTCATCAAGCGGATAAGCCAAAAGACTTTCGTCCAAACCCCTTGTAATTATAAGTTTATTATTAGCTTCCGGTTTAATATATTTGCGGAATTTTGCCGGTAAAATGAACCTTGATTTACTGTCAATATTGCAAACTGAATGTCCCTGAAACATAATATTTTTACAATTTTTTAATCGGAGTTTCCTCCACTTTTCCCCACTTCCCTCCACCTGTATGCAAAATTGCAAAAATAAATGTAAAAGTCAAATTATTTTTTTGGTATTTTATATTTTTTTTAGGGACTGTTTCTAAGGATTATTACACACCATTTAATGAAAAAACAAGGATTTTTTGATAAATCCTGATTGTATATTTTTTCTTAAAATATATTTTACAACTGTAATTTTTTAAATACCGATATTTCCAAACAATAATTTCATTCCCTGAATCAGAAAAAAGATTTCTTTATTCCATATGTCAAAAAAAAAATCCCCTGAAAAATATTATAGGGGATTTATAAAAAAATAAATAAATACTTTATTTTTTAGTCCATATCTATTTCGATTTTTTCCTTTGATTTTTCAAGAGCAGATAATATCTTAGGTTCATCCGATACTTCATTAAAAGCATCTTTATGCATAACCAGTAATTTTCGATATTTTCTCAGTCCTGTTCCTGCAGGTATAGATTGACCGATAATTACATTTTCTTTCAATCCGTATAAATTATCTATTTTTCCTCTTATTGAAGCGTCGGTCAGTACTCTTGTTGTTTCCTGAAATGAAGCGGCCGAAATAAAACTATCGGTGGTCAGAGAAGTTTGAGTAATACCGAGTAATACTGCTTCAGCGGTTGCCGGTATTGCTTCTCTGGTTTTAATTTGAGTTTTATTTTTTCCTTTCAGCTCGGAATTATACTCTTTTTTCATTGCCTTTGTTATAATATCTTTTACTTTAACTTTATTACAACTACCAGAGTCTGTTACTACCAGCATTCCTTTCAGTTTTTCATTTTCTCCGGTAAATACATTTTTATGAACGACTTCACCTTCGAGCAGTCTTGTATCATTGGCATCGGTAATCTTAACTTTTTGTAACATTTGTCTTACAATAACTTCTATATGTTTATCATTAATTTTCACTCCCTGTATTCTATAGACTTCCTGAATTTCGTTAACCAGATATTCCTGCACTTCAGCGAGTCCTTTAATCCGCAAAATATCCAGCGGGTCCAATGTTCCTCCGGTCAGCGGTTCACCTGCCTTAACAAGATCACCGTCTCTTACAAGAATATGTTTGCCAATAGGAATTTTATATTCAACAGGTTTTGAGTCGGCTACCGATGTAATTGTCAGTTCTCTGTTACCTCTTGTAAGTTTACCAATATGAACAACTCCGTCAATCTCTGCAATTTTTGCAGGATTACCCGAACGTCTTGCTTCGAAAAGTTCAGTAACTCTCGGTAAACCACCGGTAATATCTCTTGTCTTTCCCGATTCTCTCGGAATTTTAACAAGGAAAGTTCCTGCTTTTACTTCCGTTCCATCTTCAACAAGCAAGTTTGCCTTGGCAGGAATCAAATACGAACTTAATATTTTCTTTCCCTTTTTTTCAATGATTTGGATTGTAGGGCTTTTTGTTTTATCTTTGCTTTCAATTACTGTTTTTTGAAAATGTCCGGTTTGTTCATCGCTTATAAGTTCGTATTGTTTTCCTTCCTCCAGGTCAACATAATTAATAACACCGTCGTTTTCAGCCACGATTACGGAATTATACGGATCCCATTCATATATTGTATCTTCTTTCTCAACCTTATCGTGATTTTTCACTTTCAGATAGGCTCCGTAAGGTACGGAATATTTTGCAAGTGAAACTTTATTTTCATCGAGTATATTAACCACACCGTTTCTGCTGATTGCGATTAATGAAGTTCCCAAAACTCCGATATATTCGACTGCTTTAATGTTTTCAAATTTCACTTTTCCGTCGAATTTTGTCTGAATTTTTGATTGAGTAATAATTTTACTTGCAGTACCGCCGATATGGAACGTTCTAAGAGTTAACTGTGTACCCGGTTCGCCAATAGATTGTGCAGCAATAATTCCGACAGCTTCGCCTACTTCCACAAGGTTTCCTGTCGATAAATCTCTTCCATAGCATTTTGCACAAACACCTCTTTTACTTTCACAAGTCAGTACTGACCTTATATTCACCGAAGAAATCGCAGTTTCGGAAATAATTGAGGCAATTTCTTCTGTTATTTCTTCGCCTGCTTTAATAATCATCTTTTTTGTCAGAGGGTCTATTATGTCTTCCACCGTAACTCTCCCCAAAATTCTTTCTGCCAGAGTTTCTTTGACATCTTCTCCTTCTTTCAGTGCAGATGTAATTACGCCTTTTATAGTTCCGCAATCCAGTTCGGAAATAATAACATCCTGAGCGACATCCACAAGTCTTCGTGTTAAATACCCCGCATCAGCAGTTTTCAAAGCAGTATCAGCCAGTCCTTTTCTTGCACCGTGTGTAGAAATGAAGTATTCTAATATTGAAAGACCTTCTTTGAAATTAGCAATGATAGGATTTTCAATAATTTCTCCTGCCTGACCAGTCAGTGATTTCTGGGGTTTTTGCATAAGTCCTCTCATACCGGCAAGCTGACTAACCTGTTCGGCAGAACCTCTTGCTCCCGAATCTATCATCATATGCAATGAATTAAAACCGCCTTTTGAGCGCCTCAGATTATCTATTAAATCATTTTTTACCTGATCCCGAACGTGAGTCCATTTATCAATAACTTTATTATATCTCTCATTTTCGGAAATTATTCCTCTGGCTTTTGATTTTTCGATTGTATCCAAATATTTATATGCTTCATCAATGATTTTCTTTTTTGTTTGCGGGACTTCGATATCATCAATATTCACAGAGAGTCCGCCTTCAGTTGCATATTTAAATCCCAAATCTTTAAGTTTATCGAGGAAAACGGCGGTTTCATAATTGCCGACTTTTTTATTAATCATGGCAATTATTTCAATAACTTTTTTCTTCTTCAAAAGGTCATTTATAAATTCTATATTCGAAGGAACAATCTGATTAAACAGAATTCTTCCGGTTGTTGTTTCGATAGTTTCACCGTTAATTCTAACTTTTATCCTTGCATGTAAACCAAGTTTTTTATTATTGAAGGCAACGATTACTTCATCCGGTGAAGCATATTTTTTACCTTCCCCGATGTCACCCGGTTTTTCTTTAGTTAAATAATAAACACCCAAAATCAGCTCCTGATTCGGAACTATAATCGGGTTACCGTTTTGCGGTGATAAAATATTATGAGTAGAAAGCATTAATATTGAAGCTTCGAGTTGTGCTTCATACGATAACGGTACATGTACAGCCATCTGATCACCGTCGAAATCCGCATTAAATGCGATACAAACGAAAGGATGCAATGTAATTGCTTTTCCTTCGATAAGGACAGGCTGGAATGCCTGAATACTTAGTCTGTGCAGAGTAGGTGCACGGTTAAGAAGAACAGGATGACCATCAATAACATTTTCGAGAATATCCCAGACTTCAGGGGTTCTTTTATCAATTAATTTTTTTGCACTTTTAACTGTTTTTACATAATCCCTGTCAATCAATCTTCTTATAACAAACGGTTTGAATAACTCAAGAGCCATATCTTTCGGGATACCGCACTGGTGCAATTTCAACTCAGGTCCGACTACTATTACAGAACGACCTGAATAATCCACTCTTTTTCCCAGCAGGTTTTGTCTGAATCTGCCCTGTTTTCCTTTTAGTATATCCGATAATGATTTTAGTGCTCTGTTTTCAGATTTGACTGCCGTCACTCTTCTTGAATTATCAAGCAATGCATCGACTGCTTCCTGAAGCATTCTTTTTTCGTTTCTCAATATTACTTCGGGGGCTTTAATATCCAGAAGTCTTTTTAATCTGTTATTGCGAATAATAACCCTTCTGTATAAATCATTCAAATCACTTGTAGCAAACCTGCCTCCTTCAAGAGGTACAAGAGGTCTTAGTTCAGGGGGAATAACCGGTATAACTTCAAGCACCATATTTTCCGGTTTATTATACACGGCATTTTCTCTCACCGTAAAAGCTTCAAGTACTTTTAATCTTTTAATGTTTTCTGTCTTTTTTAAAATTGAAGGGTCTTCGTCCAGTTCATTTCTTAATCTTTTTATTTCATCTTCGATATTCACTCTCTTAAGAAGTTCCTGAACAGCTTTCCCGCCCTGCTCGGTGTAAAATTTCTGAGGATTATCGTCTTCAAGAGATTTTTCTTCTTCCGACATTGATTCATAAATTTCAAGATATTCTTCCTCACTAATCAATTGCATTTTTTTAAGTTTCGTTTTTCCCGGATTAACAACAACATAAGTCTCATAGTATATAATTTTTTCCAAGTCTTTTGAAGAGATGCCCAATGTTAAACCGATTTTTGAAGGAAGTGAACGAAAATACCAAATATGAACTACGGGAATGCATAAAGAAATATGTCCCATTCTCTCTCTTCTGACAATTTTCAGATTAATTTCCACTCCGCACCTGTCGCAAACTATACCTCTATATCTGATTCCTTTATACTTACCGCAATGACATTCCCAGTCTTTTACGGGACCAAATATTTTTTCGCAAAATAAACCGTCTTTATCCGGTTTAAAAGTTCTGTAATTAATTGTCTCCGGTTTTAAAACTTCACCATAAGAATTTCCGACAATTGTTTCGGTTGAAGAGAGACCAATTGAAATTTTATTGAACTTTTTTCTTTTTTGCTCGAACTTCATTAATTTAAAATTTAATTAATAAAAATTATTAACTTTTTTGCTGATAACCAAATACTAATTAACAGCTGTTATTCAATAAATTTAATATCAAGGCACAAGCCTTGTAATTCCTTCACAAGTACATTAAAGGATTCCGGAATTCCAAATTCAGGAAGATTTTCACCTTTAATGATAGACTCATAAACTTTACTTCTTCCCTGGACATCGTCGCTTTTAACAGTCAGCATTTCCTGCAGAACCGTTGAGGCACCGTATCCTTGCAGTGCCCAGCATTCCATTTCTCCGAATCTTTGCCCGCCGAATTGGGCTTTTCCGCCGAGAGGCTGCTGTGTAATTAACGAGTATGGTCCGATTGACCTTGCGTGTATTTTATCGTCAACGAGATGCGAGAGTTTCATCATATAAATATAACCAACCGTTACCTGCTGGTCAAATATATCACCTGTTCTTCCGTCAAGCAAAGTAGTTCTTGAATTAGTCGGCAGGTTGGTTTTTTTCAAACAATCTGTAATTTCATCCACTGTAGCACCGTCAAAAATTGGTGTAGCAAATCTCACACCAAGCTGTTTTCCAACCCAACCGAGTGCTGTCTCATATAACTGACCTAAATTCATTCTCGAAGGTACTCCAAGAGGATTTAAAACGATATCAACAGGTGTACCATCGGGTAAAAAGGGCATATCTTCCTGAGGTACAATTTTTGCAACAACTCCCTTATTTCCGTGTCTTCCCGCCATTTTATCACCGACTGAAAGTTTTCTTTTCTTTGCAACATATACTTTTGCAAGTTTCACCACGCCTGTCGGTAGTTCATCGCCCAGCGTTACTTTTACCTTGAGTCTCTTATATTTCTCTTCGATTTCATTGAATTTATACGAGTAGTTTTTATATATATCGGGGATTAATGAATTTGCTCTCCTGTTATTTGTCCATTCGTTTTCGTAATTCAGATTCTTAAAATCAAATGAAGAATTGTTCAGAAGATTAGAAAAAGTTTCTCTTTTAAACGTGGTATTATTTTTCAATACGACATTACCTTTGATATCTCTTACTCCTCTGCAGTCTTTTCCTTCGAGCAGAATTCCGAGTTTCTCGGCAAATTTTTGATTTAAATCCTGAATTTCCTTTTTTCTTTCTGCTTCGTATTTATCAATTTTTTTCTTTTCATCTCGTTTACTTTCTGTTTCTCTCGTTTTTCTGGAAAAGAGTTTTCTATTTATTATGATACCTTTCAAACCCGGAGGTGCTTTAAGAGAAGCATCTTTTACGTCACCTGCTTTTTCTCCAAAAATAGCTCTTAATAATTTTTCTTCCGGTGTCGGTTCTGTTTCGCCTTTCGGAGTAACTTTTCCGATTAGTATATCCCCCGCTTTTACCTCCGCACCGATTCTTACTATTCCGTTTTCATCCAGGTCTTTAGTTGCTTCTTCACTGATATTCGGAATTTCCCTGGTCAATTCCTCTTCACCTCTTTTTGTGTCTCTTACTTCCAGAGAAAACTCTTCTATGTGTATAGATGTATAGATATCGTCAGCAACGACTCTTTCGCTTATTACTATAGCGTCTTCATAATTAAATCCCCGCCACGGCATAAATGCAACGAGCAAATTTCTTCCGAGGGCGAGTTCACCGTTTACGGTTGATGAGCCGTCAGCGAGTATATCTCCTCTTTTAACTCTTTGACCTTCTTTTACGATAGGTCTTTGGTTTATTGATGTATCCTGATTAGTTCTTAAAAATTTAACGAGATTATACTCGACGGTTTTCTTATTATCGAAGCTTAATAAGCTTTCTTCCGAATCTTCTCTGATGTTATAATTGACAATAATTTTATCGGCTGATACATATTCGACTACACCGTCGGCTTCAGCAAGCGTCATAGTTCTTGAATCTCTCGCCACGACTTCTTCGAAACCTGTTCCTACGACAGGACATTCCGGTTTCAGCAGCGGAACCGCCTGTCTTTGCATATTGCTTCCCATAAGAGCACGGTTTGCATCATCGTGCTCAAGAAAAGGTATCAATGCTGCAGCCGCACTGACAATTTGATTTGTTGCAATATCCATATATTTAACATCGGACGGAGCAACCAGCGGAAAATCACCTTTGTATCTGGCTTTAATTTTCTGATTAAGGAATCTTCCTTTCTCATCGAGTACTTCATTTGCCTGTGCGATTACATATTCATCTTCTTTATCGGCAGACAAAAATTCAATCAGATCCGTAACTTTTCCTTTTTCAACAATCCGATATGGAGTCTCAATAAAACCCAGATCATTAATTCTTGCATGGATACAAAGTGATGAAATCAATCCTATATTCGGACCTTCCGGAGTCTCTATTGGACACAGTCTTCCATAGTGTGTATAATGAACGTCTCTGACTTCGAATCCGGCTCTTTCTCTTGATAATCCGCCCGGACCAAGCGCACTAATCCTTCTTTTATGAGTCATTTCCGCCAACGGATTAGTTTGGTCCATAAACTGGGATAACTGCGATGTTCCGAAAAATGAAGATAAAGCACTGACTATCGGTCTGGAACTAACGAGTCTGACAGGTGTCAGATTTTCTTCATCATGAATACTCATTTTTTCCCTTACAGTTCTTGTCATTCTTGCAAGTCCCACTGAAAATTGCTGTCCAAGCTGCTCAGCCACAGTCCTTACACGACGATTTCCCAGATGGTCAATATCGTCCACTTCCTTCTTCCCGTCAACGAGATCTTTTATATAATGTATAATTGCTTTAATATCCTCAAGTGTTAAAATAGTTGTGTGAGGTTCGATAGACAAGCTGAGTTTTTTATTGATTTTATATCTTCCAACATTTCCAAGGTCGTATTTTTTAGTGTTAAAAAACTGTTTCTCGATATAACTTCTGGCTGTTTCTCCTTCGGCATCAAGGAGCAAACTGAGTGTTTTATCTTTTTTACCGGTTTCGGCAGAATTCTTTTCAGATGTTAAATCACTTTCTTCTTCATCACTGAGAATAGTATTAAAAATTATTTTTTCTCCGTCTGTGGATTCCGTCTTAAGGAGGTAAAGTGTCCTGATTTTATTATTAAGAATTTCGAGCAGCTGCTCGTCGGAAAGAGTTGTACCTTCCGTTATTCCCAAATCGACTCCTGTTTCTTTATCGACAACATTCTCCGCCACGACTCTTCCGGCATAATCATAATAATTATTGCTATTGATATCCACTTTTTCAATAAGGTCAAATAATTCGAGCATTTGTATCTTATCGTTAATCCCTAATGCTCTGAGTAATGCAGAAAAGTAAAATTTCTTTTTCCTATCCACATAAGCATATAAGATACTATTAATATCGGTTGTAAATTCAACCCATGACCCTTTATAAGGAATAACTCTTGCCGAAAACAGTTTTGTTCCGTTTGCGTGAATAGATTCATTAAAGACAACCCCGGGAGAACGATGTAGCTGGCTGACAATAACCCGTTCAGCTCCGTTTATTATAAAACTTCCTCTTTCCGTCATATAAGGAAGATGTCCCAAATAAACATCCTGTTCGATTGAATAATTATAATCTTTTGCAGCCGAATTTGGTTTTGTAGACAATCTTAACTTAACTTTAACCGGGACATTATAAGTCAACCCCTGCTCCTGGCATTCAACAGTTGAATAAGGAGGTTTTTCTATATAATATTCAATAAATTCAAGAATAGCGGTCTCTCGCGAATCCGTAACAGGAAAATTATTTTCAAATACTTTTTGCAGACCAACAGATTTCCTTTTACTGATGGGAACATATTCCTGCAAAAAATCCTTGTAAGACTGAATTTGGACGTCTAATAAATCAGGAGCTTCTTTTTGAATTATTGATTTTGTAAAAGTAAATCTTTGTGTTCTGTTGTTGGTAAGTTTCAGACCTAAAATTTCACCTTTTGATTTCATTTTTATTTTTTAAATTTTACTCTTTTTTATTTATTTATCCGTTCTGTACAGGAAAGAACTTTTTTATTTTCAGATGACAGTCAGGAGTTACCTCCTGACTGTTACAAATTATTTTCAAGCAAAGTATTTACAAATATATTTGCAGCCGCCTTGAAAAAAGGTATTAGAACAACTGCTTATTTTAATTCCACTTTAGCTCCGGCAGCTTCCAGGTCAGCTTTCAGTTTTTCGGCTTCGGCTTTAGGGAGATTTTCTTTTACAGGTTTCGGAACACCTTCAACCAAAGCTTTAGCTTCCGTCAGACCCAGTCCTGTAGCATTTTTTACTGTTTTAATCACATTAATTTTATTAGAGCCGTATTCGAGCAGCATGACCGTAAATTCCGTTTTTTCTTCGACCGGTGCTGCTCCGCCACCGGCAGCTGCACCTGCAACAATAATCGGAGCAGCTGCGGTAACTCCAAATTTATCTTCAAGAGCTTTTTTTAATTCTGCGGCTTCAACCAAAGTTAAGCCCGAAATTTTTTCAACTAATTCTTCTACTTTCGACATTTTTTTATGTTTAATTATTTAAAAATCAATGTTATTTAAATTAAGCTGCTTTTTTCTTCGCAATTTCTTCAATTACGCTGGCAAGGTCCCTGATAGTAGCATTGATGGAACCAATGATTCCTGAAACAGGAGAATTTATACAAGCCAGAATACCCGCCATAATTTCGTCCTTTGAAGCCAAAGAAGCCAGTTTATCAAGTGTACCCCTACCGTACAATTGATTTTCGACAACGGCAGCTTTAAGTTTAGGTCTTTGTATTTTTTCGGAAAACTTCTTTAAAATTTTAGCGGGTAAGACAGGATCTTCATAGACAAAAATAATTCCTGTCTGCCCTTTAAAAAATTCCGTCAGACTTTCCCTGAATTCCGAGTAAATTTTTGATTCTTTCAACGCTCTTAGAGCGAGAGTGTTTTTAACGACTTTATATTTAATTCCGACTTTAAAGAATTCATTTCTGAGGTCATCGGCTTCTTTCACCGTAAGGGAATGAAAATCTATTAAATATAAGGCACACGCAGAATCCATCATTTTCCGAATTTCAACAATAATTTCGTTCTTTTTCTCTTTATCCATATCTTTTGATACCGTTAATGTCTTTAAATTATAAAGACTGATTTAAATTAAAAAATAAGTAATACAAAAAACAAGCAGCAATAATCCGGGTAATTCAGAATTAATAATATACGTTAGCCTGCCCTGAAAATCCGTATGTTGTAAGAAACGTATATTAATTCTGAAACGAAAAATATTTTTTAAATAAAATAATTTTCTCTGATATCCGATATACATCATCAGATATCCGATTATAGAAGCTGCCTTGTATGTTTTATATATATTTTTAGAGTGCGTAATATCTAAACAAAAAATTTAAGCAGCGGTTTTATCGCTTTTCAAATCTGCTAAAGTCTTATCAATTTTAATTCCCGGTCCCATAGTTGAAGAAATCGAAATCGATTTAATATAAGTACCTTTCGCCGCTGCCGGTTTTGCTTTTATTATTGTATTTATAAAAGTTACAATGTTATCTTTCAACTTATCCTCATCGAAATCTGCTTTACCTATTATATTATGTATAATTCCGTTTTTATCAACGCGAAAATCAATTTTTCCCGCTTTTACTTCTTTTACAGCCTGTGCCAGATTATTAGTTACTGTTCCGCTTTTGGGATTAGGCATCAGTCCTCTCGGACCCAAAATTTTCCCTAATTTTCCAAGCTCGCCCATTACGTCAGGTGCTGCAATAATTATATCTATGTCCGTCCAACCCTCCTGAATTTTTTTCAGATAATCTTCATACCCGACAAAATCTGCTCCTGCTTCAACTGCTTCCTGTTGTTTTTCCGGTTTTGCAATAACAAGGACTCTTATCGTTTTTCCTGTGCCGTGCGGCAACGATACAGTTCCTCTGACAATTTGATCGGCATGTTTAGGATCAACACCAAGTTTCATAGCTATATCCACGGATTCGTTAAACTTAGATTTAGCAAACATTTTAACGAAAGAAATAGCTTCATTTATTTTATACTCTTTATTTAAATCAATTTTCTTTTTTATTTCCTTTTGTTTTTTTGTTGGTTTCATTAATATATTTCTTCCTTTCATTAATCCCAAATTATCTTTATTGGGAAAGATATTTCAGTTTATTCTTCGACTGTGATACCCATACTTCGAGCGGTTCCTGCTATCATACTCGCAGCATGTTCGATATCTCTTGCATTTAAATCTGTCATTTTAATTTCGGCTATTTCTTCAAGTTGTTTTTTAGTAACTTTTCCGATTTTTGTTTTATTAGGCACACCGGATCCTTTTTCCATGCCGCAGGCTTTTAAAAGAAGAACAGCGGCAGGAGTTGTTTTTGTAATGAAAGTAAAAGATTTATCCGAATATACCGTAATAATAACAGGTACGATTAATCCTTTTTTATCCTGTGTTCGAGCATTAAACTGTTTGCAGAATTCCATACCGTTAACGCCTCTTTGTCCTAATGCCGGACCTACCGGCGGAGCCATTGTTGCCTGCCCGCCCGGAATTTGCAATTTGATATAACCTACAATTTTTTTAGCCATAAAAAAAATTTTTATTTTTCCTTTTCTACTTGTGTAAATTCTAATTCAATCGGGGTTTTCCTCCCAAATATACTTACCATTACCTTAACTTTCATTTTTTCCATATTAACTTCCAGAACGTTTCCGTTAAAATTATTAAACGGACCGCTTGTTACTTTTACCGGGTCACCTGTATTCAGATGAAAATCGATTTTCTCTTCCTGATTGTCTTCGTCAAGTATTTTTTTTATTCTTTTTACTTCATCAGGACGAAGAGGAATTGGTTCCAGTTTTTTTCCCTTTATACTTTTTGACCCGACCATATTCATAATTGACGGTGCTCTTGAAATAAAATTTCTGACTTTATCATCCAGATTTGCCTCAATAAGAATATATCCGGGTAAAAAATTTTTCATTTTAACTTTCTTTTTTCCGCCTTTAACTTCGAAGACTTTTTCAAGAGGAATAAGTACATTATTGATTTTATTCTCGAGCCCCTCGGACTTAATATTGCTGTCCAGATAAGATTTTACTTTATTTTCATGACCTGAAATGATTCTGACAGCATACCATCTGAAATCCGTTTTTTCTTCCGTCTCTGTAATTTCAGTCTTTTCAGTTTCAATATTTTTTTCTTCTTTTTTCAATCTAAACTATTTGTTACCTCCAAAGAATATTTGCACTAATATTTCACTTATACCTTTATCGATTAACCATACAAAACCCGAGAAAATAATCATAGTAATAACAACAATAAGAGTAGAATCTTTGAGTTCCTGTTTTTTGGGCCAGCTTACTTTTCTCATTTCTCTGTAAGTGTCCACAAAAAAGTTAATTATTTTTTCTTTCATTAAAGAGTCAGTTAATTTCTGTTGCACGGGAGGAGGGACTCGAACCCCCAACCGACGGTTTTGGAGACCGCTACTCTACCAATTGAGCTACACCCGTGTGTATTATTTATTTAAAAAATCCTGTATATCACTTTCCAATATTTACTCATTTATTTATTGTAAATTTTTGAGCAAACCGGAGTTTTTAAAATGATTATTGATACAGGTAATTTAAGAATTACAAAGAACATTCAAATTTTTTGAGCTGATGACCGGGATTGAACCGGTGACCTCTTCCTTACCAAGGAAGTGCTCTACCAACTGAGCTACATCAGCATATAATTGGAGCGGGAGACGGGGCTCGAACCCGCGACCAACAGCTTGGAAGGCTGTGACTCTACCAACTGAGTTACTCCCGCAATTAAAGTCGTTACCAGCTTTCACTAACATCGTGGGTAGGGAAGGATTCGAACCTCCGAAGGCCATAGCCGTCAGATTTACAGTCTGATGCGTTTAACCACTTCGCTACCTACCCAAATATATCCACATGCTTCCAAAAATTACATAAAACAAAAATATAATCTAATACAAACTTTAAATTTAACAATAATTTATATTTTATTCAATATAAAAATAGAGTAATTTTTAAAGAACTTACTGTCCCAGATATGCTTTTAATGCCTTACTTCTCGATGCTTGTCTTAATCTTCGAATTGCTTTTTCTTTTATTTGTCTGACTCTTTCACGTGTTAATTTATACTTATCTCCTATTTCCTCCAGCGTAAGAGGGTTTTCCTTTTCAAGTCCGTAATATAATTTTACGACTTCTTTTTCTCTTTGTGACAGGGTATCAAGTGCTCTTTCTATTTCAATTCTCAGGGAGTCTTTAAGCAAATTAGCATCCGGCATTCTTTCTGCTTTATCGGGCATTATATCAATCAATTTAGTATCTTCTCCGTGAATACTCGGTGCATCCATCGATATATGTCCTCCGGAATTTTTTAGTGTTTCCTGTACCTCATAAATGCTCATATCGAGTTCTTCCGCTATTTCCAATACATTAGGAGTTCTCTCATTCTTTTGTTCAAGTTCACTCACAATTTTGGAAATTTTACTTTTTTGTTGTACTATATTCAGAGGAAGTCTTACTACTCTTGATTGTTCTGCAAGTGATTGTAAAATGGATTGTCTAATCCACCAAACTGCATAAGAAATAAATTTAAAACCTCTTGTTTCGTCGAATTTTTTAGCTGCTTTTATCAGCCCGAGGTTTCCCTCGTTGATTAAATCATTAAGGGAAAGACCCTGATTTTGATATTGTTTTGCAACACTAACAACAAATCTAAGATTTGCTTTTACAAGCATATCAAGAGCTTTCTTCTCACCCTTTTTAATTCTTTTTGCACATTCTATTTCTTCATCCACAGACAAAGGTGTTGTTTTGCTTATTTCCCTTAAATAAATATCCGTGGACTGGTTTTCCCTGCTTGTATATTGTTTGCCTAATTTCATATTATAAGTTAAATGTGAAGTTTAAAGATTTTACAAAAAATCATCTACGAACAATTCTTATAACAACAAATATCAGAAATATGTTTCAAAAAATCATTAACTTTGTTCTGCTCCGAGAAAATCAATTTTATCGTCTTTGTGCAATCTCACTATTGCTTTTTTTCTGTCAGCTGTGTAGCCCGTAAACCTGCCGCGTCTCGTAAACTGTGTTTTTTGTTTTCCTTTTTTTATACTGGTTTTTACGTCCAATACTCTTACCTTGAATTTCTTTTCAACTGCTTTTGCTATTTCAATTTTGTTTGCTTCTCTTGCTACTTCAAAAGCATATTGATTTTGCTCTTGCAGAATTGTACTTTTTTCCGTTACCAGTGGTTTATATAAAATTACTTTCATTATTTACTGTTCTTATTAATTTTTATGGTTGTAAACTATTACAGAGGTTTTTAACGGCTGATTCCTGAATGAGGATAATTTTATTATTCAGTAAATCATAAGTTGCCGCTTTATCCGATATCATAATACTGACATTTGGCAGATTTCTTCCCGATAAATATACGTTGTCCTCTTTTTTAGGAAGAAGTAACAAAGTTTTGTATTTATCAATATCAAAAGCTTTAAGGATAGAGAGAAAGTCACTCGTTTTTGGCTCATTAAAAGAAAAATCCTCAATAATCTTTATTTGATTTTCTTTTGCTTTTAAGCTCAGAGCACTTTTTCTCGCAAGTTTTGCAGCTTTTTTAGGAAGAGTAATTGTATATTTATGAGGTTTTGGTCCGAATATTGTTCCGCCTCCTACCATCAGCGGAGACCTGCTTGTTCCCTGCCTTGCTCTTCCCGTACCTTTTTGCCGGAAAGGTTTTTTTCCACCGCCTCTTACTTCATTTCTTTCTTTAGTTTTGTGTGTTCCCTGTCTACGGTTAGCCAAATACATCCTAACAGCCTGGTATATCAGATGTGTGTTAGGTTCTATATTAAATATTTCATCAGGTAAATTAATTTTCTTACCGCTATCTGTTCCGTCTGTTTTATATACTATTAATTCCATTTTTAATTTTTATAAATTTCTATAATACCTGTTTTCGCGCCAGGAATCGCTCCTTTAATCAATATTAAATTTGTGTCAGGAATAACTTTAATAATTTTCAGATTTCTAACCGTTACTTTTTCGCCTCCGGTTCTTCCAGCCATTTTCTGTCCTTTCCAGACACGCGAAGGATACGAACTTGCTCCAATTGAACCGGGTGCTCTTTCTCTGTCGCTTTGTCCGTGCGTCCTTACTCCGCCTGCAAAATTATGTCTTTTTATAACACCCTGAAATCCTTTACCTTTTGACATTCCGGTAACTTTTACCTTATCCCCTGCCTGAAAAATATCGACACTGATTTTATCTCCTTCTTTCAAATTTTCCACAGGAAAATTTCTCATTTCTTTAAGATATTTAAGAGGTGCGATATTTAATTTTTTAAATCTGCCTCTTTCAGGATTATTAATCTTTCTTTCGTGAATCATATCAAAACCGAGCTGAACAGAGTCATATCCGTCTTTACTTTTGGTTTTGATTTGAGTTATATAGCAGGGACCAGCTTCAATAACTGTACAAGGGATAGCATTCCCGTTTTCTTCAAAATAAGTTGTCATCCCTATTTTCTTACCTAAAATTCCTAACATAATATAAAAAATTTAACCTAAAATTATAATTATTATTTAATATAAATTGATTATCTGCCTGCAAAGGCAGGGTAATATTTTTTTCTTTATTAAAGAACAAAATCTTAAGACCAGTATAATTTATACTTTTATTTCAATGTCTACACCGCCGGGCGGATCAAGCTGGGTCAATGCATCCACAGTTTTTTTCGTCGAATTTAGAATATCTATCAGCCTTTTATGTGCTCTTGTTTCAAATTGTTCACGTGATTTTTTATCAACATGCGGCGATCTGAGTACGGTATATACATTTTTTTTAGTTGGTAAAGGTATAGGTCCGCTTACAATAGCACCGGTTGATTTAACGGTTTTTATAATTCTTTCAGTCCACTTATCAAGCAGTAAATGGTCATAAGATTTTAACTTTATTCTGATTTTTTGTGTAGCCAAATTAATCCTGTTTAATGTTTATCTAATGTCCCTTAATAAAGGGACTATTTTCTAATAATATTTATTCTAATATCTTAGTAACAACACCAGAACCTACGGTTCTTCCGCCTTCTCTTATGGCAAATTTAAGTTTTTCTTCCATTGCTATAGGAGAAATAAGTTCTATAATTAATCTTTCCACGTTATCTCCGGGCATAACCATATCAACTCCTTCGGGAAGTTTTACAACACCCGTTACATCGGTTGTTCGGAAATAGAATTGCGGTCTGTAATTCGTTGAAAACGGGGTATGTCTTCCGCCTTCGTCTTTAGACAAAACATATACCTGAGCTTCGAATTTGGTATGCGGTGTTACAGAATTAGGTTTAGCTATGACCATTCCTCTTTCAATTTCTTTTTTATCGATGCCTCTCAACAATAATCCGCAGTTAAAACCAGCAACAGCTTCAGTCAATTCTTTATTAAACATTTCTGCACCTGTAACAACCGTTTTTTTATGTTGTCCAAGTCCGATAAGTTCAACTTCATCGCCGATTTTCACTCTACCTCTTTCTACTCTTCCCGTAGCAACAGTTCCGCGTCCTGTAATAGAGAAAACGTCTTCGACAGGCATTAGAAACGGTTTATCTGCGTCTCTTACCGGTTCAGGAATATAGCTATCAACCGCATCGAGCAGATCCCAAACACATTTAAAACGTTCGTCGTCTAAAGGAATTTTCTCATCCAGTCCCGCTTCCATAGCTTTCAGAGCACTTCCTCTTATGATAGGAATTTCATCTCCCGGAAATTCATATTTATTTAACAGTTCTCTGAGTTCAATTTCCACGAGTTCAAGTAATTCAGGATCTGCAGCGTCAACTTTGTTAAGAAATACCACAATAGCCGGTACACCGACCTGTCTTGCCAAGAGGATATGTTCTCTTGTTTGAGGCATAGGACCATCTGTCGCTGCAACGACAAGAATAGAACCATCCATTTGTGCGGCACCCGTTATCATATTTTTGATATAATCGGCATGACCGGGGCAATCAACGTGTGCATAATGTCTCTTGTCGGTTGAATACTCGACGTGAGCAGTTGCAATTGTGATACCTCTTGCTTTTTCTTCCGGAGCTTTGTCAATTTCATCAAATTTTTTAACTCTTGACAAACCTTTCCTTGAAAGAGCCATTGTAATAGCAGCAGTTAATGTTGTCTTACCATGGTCAACGTGTCCAATCGTTCCGATGTTCACGTGCGGTTTACTGACATCATATTTTTCTTTTGCCATTTATTTATCTCCTTTGTTATTTAGTTAATAAAATTTCTTTAATAAAGAACATTCCGTGGGTCAGGGAGGACTTGAACCTCCCACCTCGTGCTTATAAGGCACGCGCTCTAACCAACTGAGCTACTGACCCCAATATTTTCCTCCTACACCTTCGACAACTTGTTTAGAAACAAGTTCCGGAACTCTATCATAACGAGAATACTGCATTGTATATATTGCCCGTCCTTGAGTCATCGAACGAAGACTCGTTGCATAACCGAACATTTCCGACAGAGGAACCGTTGCTTTAATGACTTCGGCATCGCTTCTTTGAGATAATCCCTCAATTTTTCCGCGCCTTGAAGTCAGGTCGCCGATAACATCACCCATATATTCATTTGGAGTCACAACTTCAACTTCCATAATCGGTTCCATAATAACAGGATTCGCTTTTCTGGCAGCTTCTTTAAAGGCAATAGAGCCTGCAATTTTAAATGCCATTTCAGATGAATCGACATCATGAAAAGAACCATCAATCAGTTTTATTTTTACATCTTCTATCGGATATCCTGCCAGTATACCTGTTTTCATTGCTTCCTGAATTCCGTTTGAGACAGAGGGAATATATTCTCTGGGAATTACTCCGCCTGTTATTGCATTCTCAAATATATAACCTTTTCCTTTTTCATTTGGTTCTACAATTATAACGACATGTCCATATTGTCCTTTTCCTCCTGTTTGTTTAATAAACTTTCCCTCCTGTTTCACCGTTTCAGTCAATGCTTCTTTATAGGAAACCTGAGGTTTTCCTATGTTAGCATCCAGTTTAAATTCTCTTTTCAATCTGTCAATAATTATCTCCAGATGAAGTTCTCCCATACCTGATATTAATGTCTGGGCTGTATCTTCGTTTACTGAAACACGGAAAGTAGGATCTTCGTCGGACAATTTAGACAATGATTCCGCCAACTTATCTTCATCGGCTTTTGTTTTAGGTTCAATAGCTATCTGGATAACCGGTTCGGGAAATGTAATTTTTTCAAGAACAATCGGGTCAGATTTATCACATAATGTATCGCCTGTTTTTGTAAATTTAAAGCTTACAGCCGCCGCAATATCTCCGCAGAAAACTTCCTGTATATCTTCTCTATAATTCGCATGCATCTGAAGAATTCGACCTAATCTTTCGGTTTTCCCCGAAACTGAATTAAATATTTGTGTTCCTGCTTTAGCCTTTCCGGAATATACACGAAAGTAAGTTAATTTGCCCACAAACGGATCAGTTACGATTTTAAAAGCAAGAGCTGTAAATTTTTCATCATCGGATATTTTTCTTTCCACAACATCATCACTATGTACGTGATGACCTCTTATATTACTCATATCAGAGGGTGATGGTAATAAATCCACTATTTTGTCGAGTAAATTTTGAATTCCTTTATTCTTGAAAGACGAACCGCACAAAACGGGAATTATTTTGACATTCAGTGTTGCACTACGGAGCGCTTTAAATATTTCTTCACTGGTAATTTTTTTCCCTTCAAGAAACTTGACAAGTAATTTATCGTCTATATCGGATACAGCTTCAAGTAATTGCTGACGATACTTATTTGCCTGCTGTAAAAAAGAAGATGGTATTTCGATATCGTCATAGGTAGTTCCTAATGTCTCATCATGAAACATTCTTGCTTTCATAGAAATCAAATCAATTATTCCCGAAAACATCTCTCCGCTGCCAACAGGAAGCGTTACGGGAACAGGATTTGCTTTCAGTCTTTCTTTCATCATATCGATGACATTGAAAAAATCCGCTCCAATTCTGTCCATCTTATTTACAAAAGCAATACGCGGAACTTTGTACTTATCCGCTTGACGCCATACCGTTTCTGATTGAGGTTCTACTCCACCCACAGCGCAAAACAGAGCTACCGCTCCGTCGAGTACTCTTAGTGATCTTTCTACTTCCGCCGTGAAATCTACGTGTCCGGGTGTATCTATTATATTAATTCTATAATCATTCCAGTAACAGGTTGTAGCTGCAGATGTAATTGTTATGCCCCTTTCTTTTTCTTGTTCCATCCAGTCCATAGTAGCACCGCCGTCGTGAACTTCACCCATTCTGTGTACTTTACCCGTATAATATAAAATTCTTTCGGTAGTTGTGGTTTTACCCGCATCTATATGTGCCATAATTCCGATGTTCCTCGTATTTTCTATGGTTACCTGTCTTGGCATTTTTTCTTTTACTAACCTGTTTACTTTTTGGTTTTTATCTTAAAGAACTAAAATTAATATAATTATTTACCATTTAAAATGTGCAAAAGCTTTATTAGCTTCTGCCATTTTATGAACATCCTCCTTTTTCTTAACCGAATTACCTTCTCCCGAAGCAGCAGACAATAATTCATTGGCGAGTTTTAATGACATTGACTTTTCATTTCTTTGTCTCGAAAATGTCAGAATCCATTTAATAGCTAAAGCAAGTCTTCTATCCGGTCTGATTTCGGTCGGAATCTGATAATTAGCACCGCCGACTCTTCTCGAACGTACTTCAATTGAGGGTTGTACATTATTTATTGCTTTATTGAAAGTTTCCAGCGGATTATTTTTGGTTTTTTCCTCTATAATGTCGAATGCATCATAAATAATTTTTCTTGCAGTTTGTTTTTTTCCTTTTTTCATTATACTGTTAATAAATCTCTCTACAAGAATATTACTATATTTGATGTCCGGAAATCTTTCTCTTTTTTCTGCTCTTTTTCTTCTCATTTGTTATAATAAGATTAAAATTATGTTTTAATCGTGCTTTCCTTGGCTTTTTTAGTACCGTATTTTGAGCGTCCTTTTTTTCTGTTAGCCACTCCTGCCGTATCAATTGCGCCTCTGATTATGTGATACCTGACACCCGGTAAATCTTTTACCCTGCCGCCCCTTATTAAAACAATAGAATGTTCCTGTAGATTATGTCCTTCTCCGGGGATATATGCGGTTACTTCTATTCCGTTTGTCAGTCTTACACGGGCAACTTTTCTTAAAGCTGAATTGGGTTTTTTCGGTGTTGTTGTATATACTCTTGTGCACACACCCCTTTTCTGAGGGCATTCACTCATCGCAGGAGCTTTACTCTTATAAACTTTAACTTTTCTCCCTTTCCGTATTAACTGATTTATAGTAGGCAAATTATTCTATATATATTTAATTAATATTAGATTATTATAAACTTACAAAATACTAATTTTCAATTTTTTAGTCAAGCACAATTTATGGAATTTTTATCAATATTTTTTTACTAAATGACTCTTTATCACAACAGAAGTGCATTCAGAAGCCGCAGTAAAATATTCTCTTAGCAAATAATAACCCCGATTTAATTAACTAAGAATTGAAAAAACAATAGGAAGTATACATCAGACATCAATTTCTGAACTTATTTAAGATTTTTTTCATTCATAAGATATGTAGAATTTAAATTTAATATTAATTCATAACGGAATTTTTTCTGAATTTTTTAAGAAATAAAATTTTCCTAAAATTGTATTTAGAATGAGAAAAATTTTTATTGAAATATTATTAATATTAATTTTTACATTAATTATTGCATTAC
>Ga0208828_1000166_pt1 | contig 30188 bp, 27 predicted proteins | sample Kivu_160m_FD_185487 | JGI IMG/M metagenome (GOLD analysis project Ga0208828, IMG submission 185487) | Freshwater microbial communities from Lake Kivu, Western Province, Rwanda to study Microbial Dark Matter (Phase II) - Kivu_160m (SPAdes)... | ecosystem: Environmental > Aquatic > Freshwater >... | reverse complement strand
CTTATTGGATTTGGCATAGGCACAGTGCTTGCCTTCTACAGTCTTTACCTTATGTTGCGTCGCTTCTACATGGAACAAAAAGAGCAAGAAAAAGGCGGGGGACCGAAATAGTAAATGATTAAGCGCCCGGGTTGCCTAATATTCCTTGTTGTTATTGCGGCACTTCTTATAATTGGATTCATTATTGGCCCAATTGGCTCATCACTCTTCAACATTAAAGTTCCTGAATCCCTAGCTGTCTCCAAGCCACATGTCGAACTTCCAGCGGAAGGCATATTCCAGATATCTGGATTTACCGTTACCAATACTCTTATAGCCTCGTGGATAACTATGATAGTTCTGGGCAGCTTGTTCTTCGCCGCTACGCGCAAGATGAAACTGATACCGGGGGGGCTGCAGAATTTTGCTGAATTCATCGTAGAGTCACTCTTGAACTTCGTTACAGGTGTAGCCGGGGAGAAAAATGCCCGCACCATTTTCCCCTTGATGGCTACCATATTCCTTTACGTCATGACCAATGCCTTTCTGGCCCTTATACCAATATTCGGAACCATAGGATACGAGCACGGTCATGTCTTCGTACCTTTGCTTAGAGCGGCAAATACTGACATTAACCTACCCCTCTCCATCGCTCTGATTTCTGTTTGTTGCGTAGAATTTTGGGGTTTACGATCACTGGGTTTCTTCCATTATTCAAAAAACTTCTTTGACTTGGGCCCGTTACGTAACGGCTTCGTGAGTTTGTTCAAGGGAAAGATCAAGCCTGCCTTTAGCGGAATCATGTTCGGTTTCATTAATGTATTTGTTGGCGTCATAGAAATACTCAGTCACCTTATTCGCATAGTCAGTTTTACCTTCCGTCTCTTTGGAAATATGACTGCCGGCGAAATATTGCTACTGGTAATTACTTTTCTTGTACCGTTTTCAGTATCTGTAATATTCTACGGACTGGAATTGCTTGTCGGCTTCGTTCAAGCATTGATCTTCGCCGGTTTAACACTAGTCTTTGGCGTTATTGCAATGGCTTCCCATGGTGAGGAGCCAGAGCATTCAAATTAAAAGGAGGATACACAAATGGACGCGGAAACTATGAAAATGTTAGCTGCAGGTCTAGCCGGTGGACTAGGCATGATAGGCCCGGGTATAGGCCTGGGACTTATTGGCTTTGGAGCCATGCAAGCCCTCGGTCGCAACCCTGAAGCCAGAGGGCCAATTCTGACCAACATGATTCTGATTGGCGCCTTTGCTGAGGCCGTCGGCATCTACGCTTTGATCGTAGCTATACTGTTAGCTCTGGTAGTCTAAAGAGGAGAAGTAAAAATGGAAGAAGGCGGTTTACCAGGTTTTATAGGTGGTCTTATAGGCGCAGCCATAACAATTGGGATTGTAGTTGCTTTCAGCATGATAATCATCATCTTTATACTTGCCCAAGCCTAATTATTGCTTAAATCGCGGCTCCAATCCAATGTAGCTTTTGCATGACCAACATTTACATATAACTAATGAAATAACAAGTTAGGTGACAATATGGGTATAGGTATTAACTTACCATTGTTGATAGCGTTCACGGTGAACTTCATTCTCTTATTTGTCATATTGAGCCTAGCCGCATACAAGCCCATAGTCAAGATGCTCAATGATAGGCAAGCCAAGATAACAGAGAGCATGGAACAAGCCGAAAAAATCAGGCAAGAAACAGCACACAGTGAAGAGGAGATTAGAGCTCACTTAGAAAATGCCCGCAAAGAGGGGCAAGCTGTAATAGCCCAGGCGACACAAATAGGAGAAAGGATAAAGGAAGAGGCCAAAGACAATGCCCGCCAAGAGGCTGAGTCCCTGATTGCAAAGGCACGCACCGAAATACAGCTAGAGCGAGACAAAACCGTTGAAGAACTGCGTGCCGAATTTGCAGATATCGCCATTTTGGCTGCAGAAAAAGTAATCAAAGAAACTGTAGACAAAAAGAAGCACCGCAAGCTTATTGATGAAGTGCTCAAGGAGAGCAAAACTTTTAAGCAAACTTAGAAGGCCAAAAATCAAATGCCGATAACAACTTCTGTCAAGCGCTATGCTCAAGCAGTCTTCGAGATTGCTCTGGAAAGCAATAAACTAAAAGAGTGGCAGTCTGACCTGGGAAAAATCGCTCAGCTGATGCAAGATACTGAATTTACATCGCTGATAGAAAACCCGAAATTGCCGTTTGAACTGAAGGCAAAGTTAGCTCGTGAAATATTGGGAAAAATGAATACTATGACCCTGAATCTAGTCTACCTTCTCATTGCTAAAGGCCAGCTCAAAAACGTCGGGCAACTTGCAGACGAATATGAACGCCTATTAAATGACCACTATGGGATAAAAACTGCCGAGGTTACCACTGCCATTGCACTTGATAATACAGAAAGAGAAAAGCTTAGCCAGCACATTGAAGCAATTATCGGCAAGAAAGTCAACATTAACATCCAGGTCAACCCGGATATTCTAGGTGGCTTTATCGCCAGAATAGATGATAGTCTTATTGACGGTAGCATACGTAACAAATTAGAGATGCTAAAGAAAAGTCTGGCTTAAAAATACCCATAAGGGGGAGAGTAAGATGACAACAGAAGGACGAGACATAGTCTCAGTAATTAAAGAGAACATCAGGCAATTCGGCTCCACTGTGACCATGGTAGATGTGGGTACGGTGATCAGTGTCGGTGACGGCGTTGCTCGAATCCACGGACTTCGTGGTGCTAAATATAACGAACTTCTAGAATTCCCTAACGATATTATGGGGTTAGCACTTAATTTGGAGGAGGATAATGTCGCTGCTGTTATTCTTGGCGACTTCAGCCATATTAAAGAAGGTGATGAAGTCCGCTCCACAGGAAGAGTAGTCGAGGTGCCTGTAGGTGACGAGCTTATCGGCCGAGTGGTCGACCCCATAGGCAATCCTTTAGATGAACTGGGGCCGATTAAAACGACCAAGACTCGACCAGTAGAAAGAGTTGCACCTAACGTTGTAATGAGGCAGCGGGTGAACACACCAGTATACACAGGTATAAAGGCAATAGATGCTTTGATTCCAATTGGACGAGGTCAACGCGAGTTAATTATCGGTGACCGTTCCATAGGCAAATCAGCCATCGCTATCGATACCATCATCAGACAGAAAGGCGGAGACCTTATCTGCATTTACGTAGCTATCGGACAAAAAACATCCAAGGTGGCACAAGTAATAGGAACATTCAAGAAATATGGAGTCATGGAGCATACCATAGTGGTCGTAGCTAGCGCTTCTGACCCAGCGCCTTTGCAATATTTAGCCCCTTACTCTGGATGTGCTATCGGCGAAGAATTCATGGAACAGGGGAGGGATGCGCTAGTTATCTATGACGATCTAACAAAGCACGCCTGGGCTTACCGACAGCTATCACTTATACTCAGGCGTCCGCCTGGCCGTGAGGCATACCCCGGTGATGTCTTCTACCTTCACAGCCGACTTCTCGAACGAGCTGCTAAGTTGGATGAAGAACATGGCGGCGGCTCACTCACCGCCCTCCCTATCATAGAAATCCAGGCTGGTGATTTAGCTGCTTATATTCCAACCAATGTTATCTCTATTACCGATGGGCAGATTTATCTTGAAGCAGATATGTTCAATAGCGGTATCCGCCCGGCATTAAACATTGGATTATCGGTATCAAGAGTAGGTGGCAATGCCCAGACCAGAGCTATGAGACAGGTAGCCGGTAGATTAAGGATAGATATGGCTCAATATCGCGAACTGGCCACCTTCGCCCAATTCGGCACTGCTGATTTAGATAAAGCTACCCGTTCCCAACTAGAGCGCGGGCAAAGAATCACCGAAGTATTAAAGCAACCTCAACATGCCCCGATGTCATTAGACAAAGAGGTATCTATTCTCTACGCCGTCAATAATGGCCATTTAGATGATGTTCCACCAGAAAAAATTGCTGTTTTTGAACAAGGTTTCCACAGATTTATGGAAACCAACCACCCTCAGGTAAATCAGCGTATTTTGACCGATAAGGAAATCAAGCCGGAAACTGAAGAGATGTTAAAATCAGCAATATTAGAATTCAAGAAAAGTGTAGCTTACTAAAGGAAAACAATGATTAGTCCACGGATTCTTCGTCGACGCATTCGCAGTGTCCAGAGCACAGCTAAAATCACCAGGGCAATGGAAATGATTGCCACTGCCAAGATGAAGCGATCTCAGGAACAAGCTTTGGCTGGACGGCCCTACAGCGACAAGATCGGTCAGATAATCGCTGACCTCGCCGTTGAGTCCGCAAAGAGTGGGGCTCTACATCCCCTATTAGCAAAAAGGGACGTAAAGAGAATAGCCGTAGTGCATATTACTACAGACAGAGGCCTATGCGGTGGACTTAACGCTAATATGAATCGCTTAACAGCTAATTTCATTCTGGGACAGAGTGTGCCGGTTACGCTTGTCACTGTCGGTCGCAAAGGGCGAGACTTCATGATACGTTATAAACGCGATGTCCGTGCCGAGTTTACGAAGATTAGTGATCGTCCTACATTGCTTGAAACACTACCCATTTCCCACATTATTATCGATGACTACACTAACGGTTCTATCGACATGGTCTATCTAGCCTACACTCAATTCATAAGTACTATGACCCAGAAGCCGATATTAGAGCCGCTGCTTCCTGTAGAACCGGCGGCAATACCTAAGACGGAAACTACAGAATATATTTACGAACCCGACCCCAAGTTTGTTCTGGGTGAACTTCTACCACGTTTCGTGGAAATGAAGGTTTATCATGCCATTCGCGAGGCCATTGCCAGCGAGCAATCGGCTCGAATGGTCGCCATGCGAAACGCCACCGATAATGCCAACGAAGTTATTTCTGACCTTACTCTGACTTTAAACAAAGCCCGTCAGGAAATGATTACCACAGAACTCCTTGATATTACAGGAGGCGTCGAAGTCCTACACTAGAGGAGGTGAAATTTTGGCAAAAGGCAAAGTAGTCCAAGTAATCGGAACAGTAGTTGATATAGAATTTCCTCAGGAAGCGTTACCAGCAATCTATAATGCCATCGAGATCAACCAAAATGGCGGCAAGATTATTCTTGAAGTTCAGCAACATACAGGCAATAATTGGGTGCGCTGTCTAGCTCTATGCCCTACCGATGGACTAGAAAGAGGTGTCGAGGCGATTGACACCGGAGCACCAGTAGCTGTTCCTGTAGGTAAAGCTACTCTAGGGAGGTTGTTTAATGTCTTCGGAGAACCACTAGATAACCTTGGTCCCGTAGAAACCAAGGAGAGACTCCCAATTCATCGCCCCTCACCTCCACTAGAAGAGCAGGAAACAACAAGTCAAATGCTGGAAACAGGTCTAAAAGTAATAGACTTGATTACTCCTTTTACCAGAGGAGGTAAGATAGGCGCTTACGGCGGAGCTGGAGTAGGCAAGACTGTTATCATAATGGAGCTGATTCATAATATTGCCACCGAGCACGGTGGTTTTTCCGTATTTGCCGGTGTGGGTGAGAGGTCAAGAGAAGGCAACGACCTTTGGCGAGAGATGAAAGAATCTGGCGTTATAGAAAAGACCATGATGGTATTTGGTCAAATGAACGAACCCCCCGGAGTCCGAGCACGAATTGGCTTGACTGGCGTAACCATGGCAGAATATTTCCGCGAAACAGAGGGCCAAGATGTACTTCTGTTCATCGACAACATTTACCGTCATATCCTTGCCAACATGGAGGTGTCAGCACTTCTGGGTCGCATGCCCTCCGCAGTTGGCTACCAACCCACACTAGGTACTGATGTCGGTGAACTAGAAGAAAGAATTACCTCGACAAAGAGAGGTTCCATCACTTCATTTCAAGCCATATACGTGCCCGCTGATGACTACACAGACCCGGGAATCGTAACCACGTTCGGTCATCTCGACGGAGTAATTTCGCTAGAACGCTCCATAGCAGAGCTTGGCATCTATCCTGCGGTCGACCCGTTGACTTCAACTTCTCGTATTCTCGACCCTCACGTTGTCGGCGAAGAGCATTATCAGGTTGCTCGCGGTGTACAACGAGTTTTACAACGCTACAAAGACCTCCAAGACGTAATCTCCATATTAGGTATGGAGGAACTAAGCGACGAGGATAAGCTCACCGTAGCCAGAGCCCGCCGTATTCAAAGGTTCCTCTCTCAGCCTATGTTCGTTGCTGAGGCTTTTACTGGCACCGAAGGTAAGTATGTTCCAATAAAAGAAACAGTCCGCGGCTTCAAAGAAATACTGGAAGGCAAACATGACCAGCTTCCAGAAGCTGCTTTCTTTATGGTTGGGAAAATTGAGGAAGCAGTAGCTAAAGCCAATACACTCGAGGGAGAATAATGGCAACGATAAGGCTTGAAATTATAACCGCTGAGCGTCAAGTTCTCGCCGATGACGTAAACGTAGTGGTCGTCCCGGGCATCGAAGGGGAGCTAGGCATCCTGTCCCATCACGCCCCACTGATGACCATGATCAAGCCGGGAGAGTTGCTCATTAGAAAAGATGGCGAGGAAACTTATATGTCTGTTTCTGGTGGTTTTCTCGAAATACGTCCAGGCAAAATCATAATCCTGGCCGATGCGTGCGAACGTGCTGAGGAAATCGACATCCAACGCGCTGAAGAGGCTAAACGTCGGGCTGAAGAACGTCTCAAGACCCATCCTCCAGAACTGGACTTAGCCCAAGCACAAGCTGCTCTCCTTCGTTCTATTATACGCCTTAAGGTAGCTGAAAAGAGACGCAGAAAATCGGCATCAGGGCGATAGTTATCCTGCAGTAAATCAACAGGTGATTATCTATCGAAGTCGCAGGAATTTACGATTACCAAAACACTGACCTGCAGTATACCTGACAGGTCAACTATATTATCTCAAGCCTGACACGAATACCTTCTTTAGTCGCCACCACGCGCAGAAGGGTTCGCATCGCCTCAGCAACACGACCCTGCCTACCAATAACTCTCCCTTTATCATCTGGAGCAACTTCCAACTTCACCACCACCATACCCTTGTCATCAGTTTCCTCAGTAACCCTTACATCATCAGGTGCGTTGACAATTGACTTGGCGATGTACTCTATTATCTCCTTCATTACGATGACTCCTCAGCAGTTGATTTGGTTTTGGCTGTGTCCTTTATCTTTCTCGGTTTTGTTGCTCTCGCCTTCTTAGCATCAGCTGGCTTAAACTTATCCATTACCCCCACCTTAGACAGCAACCTCAATACAGTATCAGTTGGCTTGGCACCATACTTAAGCCACTTCAGTGCTTTTTCTTCATCAACAACAAATGTCTCTGGCTCGGTCAACGGATTATAATGTCCGATGATCTCAATAAAATTGCCATCTCGCGGTGACCTGTGATCAGCCACTACCACTCGGTACATAGGTTTATTTCTAGCGCCAACCCGCCGTAATCTTATCTTTACCATTAGCTACCTGTCTAGGTTAAGCCTCCTTGAAAATTTTGTAGGTTATTATGCAACAAGTTACTTCAACTGTCAATATGTAGCCACTTCCGATGTTGCCACCAGCGAACTCAGCCATTATAATCAAGGATGTGAAAATACAGCAGCTGCACAGTTGGCAAATAAGTATCGCCCAGGCTAAACAGATACAAATAGACATGGCTAGTCGAGTATCACGAAAAAGCGAGGAAATTAAACCTCGTTTTATCGCTGGTATCGATATATCGGCCCCAGATTCAAGAGGGGTTGCCCGAGCTGCCGCGGTCATCCTCAACTACCCCGGGCTCAAGGTGACTGAGATCAAAACCGCCGAGGGTGAAATCCATTTTCCTTATATACCCGGCCTTTTATCTTTCAGAGAGGCCCCTTTGGTATTGACTGTTTGTCAAAAACTATCAACCGAACCCGACCTTATTCTGGCAGATGGCCAAGGAATTGCCCATCCCAGGCGCTTCGGAATCGCTTCACATATAGGTCTACTTCTTAACATACCTACTATAGGTTGTGCCAAATCACGCCTGTGTGGCACTCATGCACCGGTAACCGCTGAAGCCGGTGCTTTCGCCGAGCTTACTGACAACGGTGAGGTTATCGGAGTTGCCCTACGAACTAAAGCTAATGTGAGCCCGATTTACATCTCCATCGGTCACAAGATTGACCTGCCAACAGCCATCCTTTGGGTAATGGATTGTTGCCGTAACCATAGGCTCCCTGAGCCCTCTCGGTTAGCTCACCTTGCTGCTAGCGGCAAATCTATAACCACCACTTACAGTCATCAACAGGCAAATTGCCATAGCCCTTTTAGTTAATCAATCTAAAGCAGAATAGGAGTTGTGAGTAATGCAAGAAGAAAAAGACAAACTGGAAGCTCTAAACCACCGAATCTCAGACATAATGGTGCGCCTTTGACATTCCAGGCAAAGAAAAAGAAATCGCCAAGCTAGAGGCCAAAACCGCTCAGTCAGACTTCTGGCTGGACACGACCAAAGCGAAATCCACCATGCGCCAATTGGGAGCCTCTAAGAATTCAGTCCATACCTGGCGACAACTGGAGAAGAGAATTATCGAACTCCTTGGCATGACGAGACTGGCCATCGAAGAAAATGACCAGTCTCTTCAGGAAGAAATCCAGCGGGATATAGAGGAAATAACCTCTCAACTCGATGATCTGGAAACTCGATTGATTTTGAGTGACGAATATGACAACAGGAATGCCATATTGACTATACATGCTGGTGCCGGCGGCACCGAGTCCCAAGACTGGGCAGAAATGCTGTTAAGGATGTACCTTCGCTGGGCAGAAAGGCGCAAATACAAAGCCGAAATACTAGATACCTCCGTTGGTGACGAAGCCGGCATAAAGAATGCTACTGTGGAAATTAGGGGAGACTATGCTTATGGTTACTTAAAATCAGAGCATGGCGTCCACCGTTTAGTTCGCCTGTCCCCATTCGACGCTGACCACGCCCGTCATACTTCGTTCGTCCTGGTCGAAGTCCTTCCTGAAGCCGAAGAGGAGATAGATATCAAAGTAAATCCTGAGGATTTGAAGATAGACACTTTCAAGTCAAGCGGACCCGGCGGACAACACATGCAAAAAACAAGCAGTGCTGTTAGAATAACACATCTTCCTACGGGTCTAATAGTGAGCTGTCAAAGCCAACGTTCCCAGCGCCAGAACAAAGAGAGTGCCCTCAAGGTACTTTATGCTCGCCTTCTTGAACTTAATCGTGCCGAGAAGGAAATAGAGAAAGTCAAACTTAAAGGTGAACGAATCGAAGCTGGTTGGGGTAACCAGATTCGAAGCTATGTTCTTCATCCATACAGAATGGTCAAAGATCACCGAACTGACTATGAAACCAGCAATGCAAACGCTGTCCTGGACGGAGAACTCGATGATTTTATTAACATCTATCTCCGTCATAAACTAGGAGTGGGTAAATGAATAAATGGCTCATCCCGATAATCTTGGTTACTCTTCTATTCGTCCTACCATCTATTGTTCACGCACAGGAGGGAATATCTCTGGTAGACAGCATTGCTGAGGTGTATTTCCCCTCTGCCTTGGTCTTCAAGATAGAAGCCGCAAGCCAGAGCGATATCACTAAATTACGTCTCCACTATCAAGTTGAGAGAATGAACTACGCACAGGTCACCAGCGAAGCCTGGCCTGACTTCACCCCATCGCCAAAAGTGGAAACAGAATGGCTATGGGATATGAGAAAAGCCACTCTGCCAGCCGGAACCGCAGTCAAATACTGGTGGACAATCGAAGACGCAAAAGGGAATAGGCTGATAACTTCACCTGAATTAATTCGCTTTGAAGACCTGCGCTATCCCTGGCAAAAGTTAACCATGGGACAAATTGACCTCTTCTGGTACAAAGGCTCTGAATCATTTGCTGGCGAAATTATGGCTTCGTGTCAACAGGCATTGGAAAGACTTTTTAAAGACACTGGCGTATACCCCGAAAAGCCTATAAGTATATTCGTCTATGCTAACACCACAGATCTCCAAGGTGCCATGATTTTCCCTCGAGAATGGACAGGTGGTGTTGCTTTCACTGAATACGGACTTATTGCCATCGGTGTCCCCGTAAGTGAACTAGGTTGGGGAAAGAGGGCGGTAGCTCACGAGTTGGGCCACATGGTAATTCATCAGATGACCTTCAGCCCCTACGGAGCTATTGTCCTACCTACCTGGCTGGATGAAGGCCTGGCCATGCATGCCGAAGGCAAATCAGACCCTTATCTAGATTCATGGCTCAAAAAGGCGATATCTGAACATAAACTCATCTCGGTACGCAGCCTATCCAGCCCATTTTCAGCCAGACCAGAAGATGCTTACATCTCATATGCACAGAGCCAAAGCCTGGTCGAGTTTCTCATCCAGAACTACGGTAAAGATAAAATGCTTAATATACTAAGCCTACTAAAAGAAGGCAATTCTTGCGATGATGCCATGAATGAGGTCTACGGTTTCGACCAGGATGGACTTGATGCATTATGGCGAAAGCATATAACTAGCCAAACGCAATCTCAGCCCAGATTCCAGCACGTCTCCATGCAGGATATTAGCCAAGAAAAACTACTTCGGGAAGAGATACTGAACAGGCAAGTAGCGGCAAATATATTATTAGGGGTACCCTGATTGAAAAACTCTTTCACCGTTCACGACCTGCCTCTTTCTGAACGACCTCGGGAGAGACTCTCAAAATTGGGCAGCGAAGCTCTATCCAGCCAGGAAATTCTAGCTTTGATTCTCGGACGAGGCATCAAAGGAGAATCGGTAATTGTCACCGCGCAGAAATTGCTGAGCAAATTTGGCAACCTTAAGAATCTCGCCTCTGCTTCTGTTGAAGAGTTGACCCAGATAAAAGGTATCGGCCCGGCCAAAGCTGCTCAGATAAAAGCCGCATTTGAGTTGAGCAAACGGCTGGAAGACCCCTCCACCGAAGGTCCGAAAATCACGGTTAAATCTCCAGAAGATGCCATAAAAGCAACCAGAAGTCAGTTAAAAGGTAGGAGGAAAGAGCATTTCCTGGTACTCTGCCTGGACACCAGAAATCATCTGATAAACACCAATAAAATTTCTATCGGCAGCCTTGACTGCAGTCTGGCGCATCCACGTGAGGTATTCAAAGAAGCCATCTCTTCGTGTGCTGCGTCTGTCATCTTCATGCACAATCACCCGTCCGGCGACCCTACACCCTCGGAAGATGACATCAAGCTAACCAGGCGACTGGCAGAAGCCGGTGAAATAATAGGCATAGAAGTCCTCGACCACATAATTATCTGCGACAGAGACCATCTGAGCATGAAAGCGAAAAATTTATTTTGAGGTCTATAAACAAATGAAAAAAGCCTGGCAATTCACATTACTGGGTGCTCTTCTTTGTGCTCTAATTGCTTTGCCTTTCGTCATCAACTGCCCACCAAAGGAAACGCCCGCCCGAGAAAAGGGAGTTATCAACCTATGGGACTCCGGCCCCATAACCCTTGACCCTGCAATTTCGAGTGAGATGAATTCACACACCTACGTCCTGCAAATATTCAGCGGCCTCGTCCGTCTTGGTGATGATGCAAAGCCGGTGCCTGACATAGCCGAAAGCTGGCAAAAGAGCAATGACGGCAAGATTTACACTTTCCAATTGCGCAAAGGAGTGAAATTTCACGATGGCAAAGAGGTTACCGCCCAGGACTTCAAATACTCATGGGAAAGAGCCTGCCATCCTGTGACTGGCTCACAGACAGCAGCCACTTATCTAGGCGATATCGTTGGCGTGAAAGATGTAATGGAAGGCAAAGCCACGAAAATCAGCGGCGTAGAGGTCATTGAAGATTACACTCTAAAGGTGACTATCGACGCCCCTAAAGCTTATTTTCTGGCAAAGATGACTTATCCTACTGCCTTCGCTGTGGATAAAGAAAATGTAGAATCCGGTAAAAATTGGTGGCTAAAGCCAAACGGGACAGGCCCCTTCAAGCTTAAGGAATGGAAAAAAGATGAGATCTTAATACTGGAGACAAACGAGCTTTACTATGGTCGGCTCCCAACTATCAAAGGAGTAGCCTATCATCTTCTGGCTGGTTTGCCAATGGCGATGTATGAATTGGACGAAATCGACGTGGCAGAGGTCAACCAATATTACATAGATAGAGCAGAAGATGAACATGGGCCCTTCTCTAACGAACTGTATATGTTTCCCGAATTGAGCCTTTTCTACATAGGCTTCAATACCCAGAAGCCACCATTTGATGACGCCAACATCCGCCGGGCTTTTTGCCACGCAGTAAACAAAGAGAAGATCATAAGACTGACCTTCAAAGGAATGGCGACCAAAGCCGATGGTATTCTGCCGCTGGACATGCCCGGCTATAACGAAAATTTGAATGGGCTAAACTATGACGTATCTAAGGCAAAAAGCCTCATCGCCAGTTCAAAATATGGCAGCGCTTCCAACCTACCACCTATTACGCTTACTACCTCCGGCTGGGGAGGCAATATACCGGAATATTTGGGAGCTATAATCCAGGACTGGCGAGAAAACCTTGGCGTGGAAGTAAACGTAAGACAGCTTGAGCCGGAGATATTCTCATACTTCTTAAAAGAGGAGGCTGATGAGATGTTTGCCAGCGGCTGGATTGCCGACTACCCGGACCCCCAGAATTTCCTTGATATACTGTTCCACACCGGTGCCGAATACAACACTGGCAATTACAGCAATCCAGAAGTAGATGCCATGCTCGACCAAGCGGGCGTGGAACCTGACGAAACCACAAGATTTACCCTGTACCGGCAAGCCGAGCAAATACTGGTAGATGAAGCAGCTTGCCTGCCCCTTTGGTTCGATAAGACTTATCTTCTAATCAAACCTTATGTCAAGAACTATAAATTAGACGCTCAGGGTATCCCCACTTTAAACGAAGTCTACATAGAAGAATAGGCAGACTAAGAGGTCCATAAATCCTCTATATCTTTTTCCGTCTTCTTTTTCAGTTCGGCAGCTTCAAGAAAACCAAGCTCCTTATAAGACTCGGCAGTGCCATATTCTCGAGTCTTAATCACCACCGGCATAGGCACAGCGTGACCAAAGATAAGCGCCTGCTGCTTAGTCTCCAGCTTGGACAATACCGACTTCAGCTCATTTTTTCCCGCTGTACCTGTAAGCACGCTATCAATATCCCTCTCATCATCCAGTAGACAGGTTATCTTCGTCCCCAATTGTGACATAACCTCGCCGTCTATACCGCTGGGACGCTGGTCAATAACCAGCAAAGTAACGTTATATTTCCTCATTTCCCGAGCTATTCTGCCGAAGATGGTTCGAGCCGAAACCTCAGGATTAAGAAAACGATGGGCTTCTTCGATAGTGATAACCAGCGGATGAGCCGGCGATACCTCACCACCCATCTCCCGCTCTGCGTTCTCTCGATATTTAGCGTAAATTCGCCGACTCAGCAAATTAGCCACCAAAATATAGGCGGTAAAGTCATCAAACCTACCGAACTCAAGTATTACATTTATTCCGCGGTCCAGGTATTCTAAGATACGCCGAACCGAATTGTCAGGTGCCCGAGATACTAAGAAAGAAAAACGTTTTAAGTTCTCCAACCCACGCCGCAAATTGCGATATGTACTATCATGAATATTAAGCCTGGAAATTAATTGTTTGCTATCATCGTCGTCCAGATTCAACACAGCCCCCAGCCACTTTCTATCACCAAACTCGCGCGCCAGTTGATACACCGCTTGAATAGAAGCTTCGGTGAGATTCAACGTCTGCCTGAGCAACTCGATGTCCTCGGGCTCAATCTCATCATAGCCTATCTTAACCACAACATCGGTGCTCACTTTTCTCCGCCGAGAACTCTCCTCGTCTAATGTAAAAATTGCCACTTTAGATGGAAAGAGCTGCTTCAATCCCTTCACTTTGTAACCTTTCTCGGTCTTTCCCTCCCAACCGTATTCACTGTGCATATCAAAAACCAGACTGGCCGCCAATCCTTTCTGCAACATGCCGACAAGCAACAAACGGGTAAGAAAGGTTTTACCCGTACCACTCTTGCCAAAAACTCCATTGGAACGCTTAACGAATTCGGATATATTGAGGCAGACTTTCGTTTCCATATCCAACGGTGTGCCGACGTAAAACCGTCTCTCGTCCTCAGCGCCGAAAACCATCTCAACATCGCGCTGGGAAGCTAGCTTTACGGCAGAGAAATGCACTGGCACTGTCTTCGCCGGTTGGGGTCCCTCGAGTATGCTGGCAGCATCGCCCCCTATAGTTAACATTGGCAAAACCCGAAGTTTTCCATAAGTAGTGGTGCCGGTAATTACTTGAGCGATAAATGGGTCTGATATATCAGGCGGCGTTATCATTGCCCTGGGGTCAACAGTCTCCAGGCTGACATCGGTAATCATGCCAAAGAAACGGTGCTTCTCCCCTTCAATAGCCACGTAACGACCCACCACCATGTCCTCAACAGAAACTGAGGCGTCAAGCTTCACCTCCACGCCCCGGGTTAGAGAACCGGAAATCACAGTGCCCAAATTATTCCGCTCCTCAGAATCTTGGACTTTCATCACTTAAGCCTCTTTAGCAATGAGTTCAATCTTCTAGTATCGCTGCTTAGCAAAAAGGCTAGCTCTTTGCCCGCTTTGACCAGAAAAGCCTGAGAGTCAGAGTGAGCCTGGCTGGCATAGCGTATGCAAGCAGCAATAACCTCATCTACAAGCATAGGTAACCTGACATCTACAAGCAAGCTGAGAAAATCCAATGACCGAGTAAACGTCCTGACCTCCTCGAGCGAGCAGGTATAGACAAAGCTATGAATCGACACCGGTTTTGGTGGCAGATAATGGTATAAGCTCTTGCCCTGGGCATGCCCGACTACCATGACCTTGAAATCCGTGCTTAAAAGCCTTGTCAGTTGGGGATTAGCTCTGAAAATATCCTTCTCTGACTCCAAGTTTTCACCCCGCGCTATTACACGCCGCACGGGGTCAAGACTATGAGTCTCAGCATTATAGACAACCCCATAGATTTCACCAAGACTATCCTGCGTTTTTACCAGACTGCCTAAAGGCGGTGATTGGTCGAGCCTATAGCACTGAGCGGTGAACTCAGCGCTGCTCGCCTCAATAACCTCGGCTACCTTATTTCCCGTATCCATTTTTAATTTTTTTTCTTTAATCTCTTACTCCCTCTAAATCCATCTGGCTCTCTTACTCTGCCGCTTAGCTGAACTTTCCAAAATCATTCCATCATCTGCCAGAACCTGCTCCACCAACCCCCAGAACTGCTCCCGGTCAGCACCGGTCACCACTGCCTGCTCATGAGCTTCGCCTAAGGCAACCGGATAACCTAACCCCAACCGGCACTGGTCTGAGATAGTAGCATGAACCAGCTCCACTAACTTCTCGTCTTCCGCAACCCAGAGAGGAATTTCCACACGTGCTACCTCCCCATCGAGCCTGATATAGAAAAAGTCGACCTCCTGAACCCCATAATACTTCATCACAACGGAAGACCTGCTGCTAAATATGGCTGAACGCTCTCCTGGAGCCAGCAGCCGGGCAAAAAGGTCACGGTCAAGCAAGCCTCCGACAACATCGCACTCTCTCCTCTCAAATTTACCGCGGCAATTACGGTCGCAGTCCACCGTCTCATAAGGACAAACAGCCAGCCTGAGCACATTGACCACATCCGTGCTCTGGGGAGAGCTAATATAGCTGGCCACTGCCAACTGCCTGTCCCGGCTAAGCCCCTTCATCATATTAAGATGTTCCAAAAAGCCCTCCACCAGAAGCTCACGGATGACAAATTCATCATAGGCTTGTCCGATTAAACCCCAAAAGATAAGTGAGCCATCGAGCAACGCCACAAGAGGTAAATCTGCCTTCAATTCAACCGCTCGCTCCGCAAGTATGCGGCATTCCTCAACGCTGCGCTTCACCCCAAGAAGCTGCTCTTTTATCGGAATCCGTTGACCATCATCCGGAGAAACAATAACCACCTCATTATCTTTAAAATAAAGGGTGGGGAAGCTTAAAAGCCGGGCATCGGGATTCCGACCGTACTGAAGCTGAGCCACACCAATATTAATCAAAAAGCAACGAGCTGACTGATGGCGGTCAACATCTATATGAGAGCCATCACTGGCCAGAATGATGAAATCGTCAGGGCATGATGGTGCCGCCTGCCGCAGGTCAATCTTTTCCTTAAGTCCAGCCACCAGCCAGGTGGTCTTGCTGGCATCAATTTTATGCCTTAATCTATCGAAATCGGCAGATAAAGATTTGAGGATGTTCAGAGCAAAATCAAGCCTGGCTGCTCTCTCCCTCTCCCGCGTTTTCAAACTAGCTGCCAAATCTACAATCTGGCCGACTAAACTAGCCAGGTCCAGCGACATTTCTCTCCTTGATTGCCCAAGTATATCACGAGCCCCCACCCCAAACAACGACTCAAGCCACCATTGTATCAGCACCTATTACTTTCTTACTATGCGCAAAGTTACCTTTAGGCTATTTACAATAGTCCTATGCGGTAGTATATTAGACCTACCTGAGTTCGATGGTAAATTATTGAACAGACGTGGGACTAAACTAACCTGATTTGAAAGGCGGATAAAACAAACCAAGATGGATGACTCGGCAGAAGAGGCCAAAATTTCAATACATTGCGGCGGAACGGATATTTACATAGTTCCGAATGGAAAATCCAAACGCACCAAATCGCCACCCCCTGAGCTAGAAAGCCATACGGAACGGGAATTGCCGAACATGTACTCTCCCCACCTTGTACATGTCGAGAATCAAGAGGCAATAGAGAAGAGCGCAACAGGAAATGGGGGGTGCCATCCAGCACCCTGTGCAAACAGCTCTATAGACATAAAAACGAACGGCAAGAAAAACGGCAAGGTCATTTGGGGTTCGGAAAATGCTACCTCAATTGAATTCAGAGGCAATCAAGCCGCTACAGGAAACCCCGTTGATATCATAGAACGCGAGCGGCTGGAAGAAACCATAATAGAATCACAGCAGAGATGCCATACTATCCTTAAGGAAATACAGGATGCTTATTTCGAGGTAGATATATACGGCAATTTCACTGTAGTTAACGATGCGCTCTGCACAGTCTTAGGATATTCCACAGAAGAGCTGCTGGAAACTAATTTTCGATACCATGTCACCGAAAAAGACACTGAAGCCGTTTTCAGGGCTTTTAATGAGGTCTTTCGCACGGGAAGGACGATTAAAAAACTTAATTATGAGGTAGTCCACAAGGATGGCACCACTTTGATTGCCGAGACCTCGGCTTCTCCCCTGAGAAATGCACGAGGACAGATTATCGGGTTCCGCGGTATTGGCCACAATATTACTGAGCGCAGGCGGACTGAGCAAACCATAAAATGGGCTGAAGAGAGATACCGAACTCTCCTGGATGAGATAGAAGAAGGCTACTATGAGGTAGACCTGGCTGGTAATTTTACCTTCGTCAATAACTCAATTTGCCGCCAATTCGAATACACTAAAGAAGAGCTAATCGGAATGAATTTCCGCCCATACGTACCGGAAGAGAATATAGACGACATATATAAGACCTGGAATAAAGTCTACCGGACAGGCGAGCCACTTAAGTCATATCATTTTGCCAGCATCAAACACGGCAAAGAGCAAATATTTTTAGAAAACTCGGTTTCCCTGTTGCGAGACAGCGAGGGAAAGACAATCGGATTCCGGTCAATCTGCCATGATGTTACTTATCTCAAGCAGTTTGTGCAGAAACTTGCTGAGTTGACATGGCCACCAATGACTCGCTGATTGGACTACCCCAACAGGTCATACCCACACATTACGTAGCATAACTATCACTTTGCACTGTAGCCGCTCGCTACCCCTCCATGACAGTTACCGATAGAACATTGGGGCCTGTATGCGTGCCGATAACTGGACTAACATTCGATAGATAGATTGGTACTTTTGGAAATATAGAGGAGATTCGCTCGGCTAATGCCTTAGCTTCAGCAACATTAGTGCCATACTCCACAGCTAATGCCTTTACTTTTTCAAACTTTGATGCAAACTCGCAGAGCCAATCCGTAGCCTTAGCTCTTGAGCGCACCCGGGCAAAAGGAAAGGCCACACCGTCTTTTATGCCAAGTATAGGATTCATCCTGAGCACCGACCCCATTAAAGCCTGTACCTTGCCGATGCGCCCACCCCTGGCCAGATACTCCAGGGTATCAAGCGTAATTCTGATATGTACGCGGGGGATGTTTTTTGACACCATTTCGGCTAATTCACTAAGGTTGGCTCCAGACAGAGCCTTCTTGGCTGCTTCCATAACCAACAGCCCTTGCCCCATTATACCCAATGCGGAATCGACAATCTCCACCTGACATTTTCTCTTCATCAGCCTTACGCCCTGCACCGCTGAATCATAAGTGGCACTTAACTTACGGGACACAAACACACCCATAATCTGGTTACATTTTATAGCCAGCCCGTCAAAGACTTCAGCAAAAAGACCGGGACTGGGGGCAGAGGTAGAGGGGAAAGTAGAACTGTGCTCCAGTTTCTGGTAAAAGTCATCAGAACCTAAGTCAACCCTGTCTCTATATGTCTCCTGTCCGAAGTGAACATTCAAAGGGATTACGGTAATTTCCAACTCTTTGACCACTTCGGGTGGCAGGTCAGCCACGCTATCAGTAACAAGTTTAACCACAGCTTCCTCCTTTACTTCAGTCCGTTTCCTGTTTTCGCCTTTGCCGCATGCCTAGTAGTACTAGGTATTATATTCTACTTCTGCTACTGAATACAAGAGGTTTGGCATAAGTACATAAAAATCCAAAAAATCTAGGTTCGACAACCGTGAGAGCCTTCTACTTGGTCTGGCAGGCGGAGGAATTTACAGGGCATTGCTTGCATTTGCCGTCACATGGCTCAACATGAATTGTAACACTGGTTCGGGGTAATCCTGCCTGGATATCATGCTCTAACAAGTCGCATACCCGATGCGCCTCCTCCAGGCTGATGTCCTTAGCCATTACCAGATGGAGGTCTACATATCGCTGGTTTCCAGAACGGCGAGTGCGCAATTGATGGAAACCAACTATATGACTGCTTTGCTCAGCAATGCAAGCTTCTATTACCGCTTGTTCAGAACGCGGAATGCTGGCATCCACCAGTCCGAGAAGCGGTTTACCTAATGTATCATAGGCTATTTTTGCAATATAAATCGCCATACCAATAGCCATTATCGGGTCAAGAATACTGAACCCCGTAAGGCGCGCCACAATCAGCCCGACCAAAACTGCCGCGGTTGAATAGATATCACCAGTTATGTTGCGAGCGTTGGCCTCCAGTACCACCGAGCCGGTAGCTCGGGACACTTTTAGCAAGTGCCGCGAAAGCAAGATGCTGGCTAACATGGAAACCGCCATGGCTACAATTCCTGCCTCAGCCATCTCTATGGTAGTCCTGTGTATTATACGTCCGACTGATGAATAGATTATCACTCCAGCGGCAATAAATATAAGTACACCCTGAACCACACCTGCCATATCTTCCACCTTGCCATGTCCAAATGGATGTTCTTCATCAGCCGGCTTGGTGGCTATGCGAACGGCAAAAAAGGTGACCAGCCCGGCAAACAGGTCAAGGAAGCTATCCGCCACCTGGGCAAACACGCTGATGCTGCCGCTAATCCAGCCGGCAATCACCTTAAGCAACATGAGGCTGACAACGACCCCGATTAAAAGGTTAGCAGCCCCTCTTTCAGTTGAAAACATAAGTTGCTTTCCCTTGCTGCAATTACTCTTTCGGGCTTCGAGTTTACCACCTGCACCCTGACAAAACAAGTTTATTTTACAAATGGTATATGAGTCATTAAATATATTGCTCACCAGACCCGGCTCTGATATCATAGGGACGCCATTTTTCATAAGATTGACCTAACCAACTTTCAAGGTAAAAAGCCAAAATGAGCGTAGCATTGATTTATGACCCGGTATATCTGGAACACGATACCGGCACGCATGTCGAGAGTGCCCAGAGACTGATAGCCATCATGTCACATATCGAGGAGAACAATCTGAAAGACAAACTTGTCTTACTATCACCCCGAGCCGCCACAATTGACGAACTGGTTGCGGTGCACGCCCCGGAATACATCTCCAGAATACAGAAACAATCGGAGGGAGGCGGCGGCTGGCTTGACCCGGACACTGTGACGTCACCCGGCTCATACAATGCGGCTATCTATGCTGCCGGTGGCGCTTTGACAGCAGTTGACGCCGTGATGAACAGGCAGGTCAATAGCGCTTTTGCCCTGGTCAGACCACCGGGACACCATGCTACATGCTGGCAAGCTATGGGCTTCTGCCTGTTCAACAACATAGCCATAGCTGCCAAATACGCCATGTCTAACTTCGAAATTCAGCGAATCCTTATCATAGATTTCGATGTTCACCACGGGAACGGCACACAGGACACTTTCTATGCCGACCCGCACGTCCTCTATTTCTCCACCCATCAATACCCGTTTTATCCGGGAACCGGTAGCATAGATGAGACCGGAGCCAGAGACGGCGAAGGCTTTACTGTTAACGTCCCCCTTCTGGCAGGCTGGGGAGATGATGAATATCAGGCAGTGTTCGAAGATATACTGGCACCGATAGTCAAGCGTTTTGAGCCCCAACTAATTCTTGTCTCCGCTGGCTATGATGCCCACTGGGCTGATAACCTGGCCCTAATGCAGGTAAGTGTCTCAGGTTTCGCCCGCCTGGTAGAAATCACAAAGACTCTGGCTGATATGCTATGCCAGGGACGTATGGTATTCACCCTGGAAGGCGGATATCACCTTGAGTCTCTGTCTCTATCCGTAGGCGCCACGCTTGATATTCTACAAGGAAACCGCCAAATCTCCGACCCTCTGGGCAAACAAGAGGGGAAAACAAAGCCGGTAAACTTCGATAACTTCATCAGAATGTTAAAGGACATGCACGACTTGTAAGCTCAGTCGGTAATCCAGGTAAAATCGAACCTATTTCAAAGATTTGCCGCTAAATCAGACAGAAGTCTCTACTTGCTTTCGCGGTGAAGATAGTCTACCCCATGTACCCTTATCCCAGACCACTAAAAGCTGTCCGGCAATGCACAGCGAAGAATAGATTCCGGTAGCTATACCGATGAGAAGCGCCAGTACCAGATTATGGGTGGTTGTCCCACCAAGCAGATAAAGCGCCACTATGACGAAGAGAGTAGCCAGACCCGTATTAAGAGAGCGCCCCATGGACTCGACAATACCATAATTTGCTATCACCTCGAAGTCACGGCTCACCCCCCGCTTCAAATTCTCCCTAATGCGGTCGAAGACAACCACAATGTTATTAACACTGACGCCGACAACCGCTAACACACCGGTAACAAACAAGGCATCTATTTCCACACCAGCCACCCAGCCTAAAATAGAGAAGACAGCGATGACCACCAGCAAATCGTGCACCAGGGCAATGACAGCGCAGGTTCCCCAGCGGAACGGCTTGGGCATCTTGCGGAATGCCCAGGAGATATATAATAAAATACCTATTGAAGCCGCCACAACAGCTATAATAGTATTTCGCACCGTACCTTCAGCTACGGTCGGTGAAACGCTATAAAGACTGCTGATTGTGAGCTCGGTATCTAATCCCGCCCCTAAACCTTCCTTTAGCTTGGTGGTTTCCTCAGGAGATATTTCAGGCAGACGAACAAAGAAATCACCTTCGCCGGTGGGCTGAACAACAGCCATATTATAACCCAGGTCGTCTAATTCCTGCCGCAACTGGCTTAGCTCTACTTCGCTATCAAAACTCAGAGTTATAGCGGTGCCGCTGCTGAAATCTACCCCCGGGCGGAGACCAAAAACAGCCAGTGAGATTATGCCTGGAATTAATATTATTGCCGAGATAAGGAAAAACCAGAGCCTTTTACCAACTAAATCAATCATTGTTTCAATACTCCGTAAGCACCCGGGCTTTTTGCCACGCCAAGTCCTACAAATGTGCGCATAAAAGTCCTGGTAACCACAACCTGTGTAAACATGCTCAAAAGCGTGCCGATGAACAGAGTGGTGGCAAAACCGATGACCAGAAAATTGCCGAAGGTATTTCCCAGCCAGTAAAGGACTATACAGGCGATGAACACAGTTATATTGGCATCAAAAATAGCCGACCAGGACTGGCGGAAGCCCTCCTCCACCGCCGCACCCAGAGTACGTCCGCGTCTCAATTCCTCTTTTAAACGCTCCGCCACAAGAACGTTACCATCTACTCCCATACCTATGGACACAACAAAGCCAGCAATGCCCGGGAGCGTCAAAACGATAGGGAGCAGCTTAAAAACAGCCAGGTTCAATGCTACGAAGACCAGCAGCGCCAGGCAAGCCACGAAACCGGAGAAACGATAGTAGGCAATCATAAATATAATTACCATGGCTGACCCGATAATTCCTGCCATCAGGCTTTTCCTCAGAGAATCTTCCCCCAGGGTAGCCCCGATATCCCTGCGCTCAACTACAGTCAGTGGCACATCCAGAGAGCCTGAGTTGAGCTGTATAGCCAGTGTCCTGGCCTCATCCAGCTTCACTCCGGTGATAACCCCTTTCTCCTTAATTACAGCTTGCACCGTCGGTGCCGAAATAAGCTGGTCATCTAAGAATATACCCAGGGGCTTCTGTAAGTTTCGCTGGGTAATCTGCTCAAAAAGAATGGCGCCTTCTGTATTCCACTCGAAAGCTACCTCAGGCTCATTGGTCTGTGGCGTTAAAATCACCTGGGCATTCGGCTTTAAATATTTACCCGTCAGCTCTCTTTCCTGACCATCACTACCTTTAGCCTTGGCAACAACCCATTGCTCCTTGCCCTCCTCATCAAGCACCGGCTTACCGTTGGCATCCAGCACGATTTCCCTGAAATCAAGCTCTGCCGTCTGACCGATAAGCTGAATCGCCTCATCGATATCCTTGACTCCGGGAAGCTGGACGAGGACAAAGCTGCCTCGCTCGTTCCGAATTGTCTGTACTATAGGCTCGGTCACGCCGTAAGCATTAACTCGCCGCTCTATTTTCAGCTTCACGCTATCGATAACATCAGTATCGGTCTGTGCCGGGTCCTTCTTGGTCAAATCGATACTGTAAACCAGATGGCTGCCTCCCTTGAGGTCAAGCCCCAGCTTAAACTCGTCTCTGCCAAATATTCCGTTACCCGGCAATATAAACCATACGCAAAAGGCGAAAATAATCAGTATAAAAATTAGTAGCGGGGTGTTTCCTCTTTTCAATTCAGTACCTTTTCCTCAAAAATCCCTATAGCGCGATATTCTAGCCCAAGCCAGCAATTTTAGCAAGCCTTGCCGCACTGCCGTTTCTCCAGCTCTTTACGCACCAGCTCTATTGCTTCCTCCCTGGTGCTAAGCTCTCCAGACACCTGGGCCTCACGCACTCCGGTCAAAAGCTCACCGACCAGACGTCCCGGACTCAAACCAAAAACGTCCATCAAATCATGACCATCGACCAGCTTGACCGGCAAAATTTCAGACTCCTGCTTCACATGCTCGGTCAATATATAGTTAATCAAAAGGTTATGCTGCTTCCATTCCTCGCTATCAAGCTCAGGCCCATGAGTTGCCAGATAATCAGCCAGAGCCAGAAAAAGGATGTCTATGCCAGCACCCTCGGCATCACGAAAATACCGATAAATAGCCCGGCTGGTAGGTAAACCTTCGTTAGCCATCTGGGTAGGGCGGAGATGGTGATAAACCAGATTCTCCACCAGTCTTATCTCCCGACCGCTGAACCGCAGCCGTTCCAAAACCTCAGCCACCATGACCGCCCCCTGCTTGGTATGTCCCAGAAAACGTGTCCTGCCCGTTTCATCAACTGTCTTGGTCGCCGGTTTGGCGATATCATGCAGCAGTGCCCCCAGCTTAAGCAGCAGCCTTCGATTGCTGCCGCCAGACACTTCCTCATCAAAATGCCGACTTATCTCCTCAGACCACGGGGTTACTACCAGCAAGTTCCTTTTACCATACTTCCAGCGACTCTGCCGGAGCACAAATTCGGCGGCAGCCATCGTCTCCACAGAATGGTCGAACACATTCCAATGGTGCTCCTTCGGCTGCTCCACGCCCTTCATCTCTTCCAACTCAGGAATCATCTCGGTGAGCAAGCCTAACTTATCCAGATAGCGCACTATATCACCGGAGCCGGACAGAGCCAGCATCCTCACCAGTTCTTCGCGCAGCCTCTCTCCTGCAACCAGCTTAAGCAAGCTGCGGTTTTTCCCGATTAGACTTTCGGTCCCGGGCTCAATCTTGAAGCTAAGCTCAGCAGCTAGCCTGACACCCCGAAGCAGTCTTGCCGCATCTTCCTCAAAAATCTGCTGACCCACTGCCCTCAGCAGCTTCTTCTTCAAATCGATTTTTCCGGAGAATGGGTCAATAAGCTGAGGCGAACCGGAAACCAGACCTTCAAGCTCTACTGCCATGGCATCGATGGTGAAATCACGCCGTGCCAGGTCATTATGAATACCACTTGAGAAAGAAGAGAAATCCAGATGCCAAACCTGCTCATCAGCAACAACCACCCTGGCTATTTCGTTGGCTTCATCCAGTAACACGTACCTGCCATCAATAGCCTGCGCTACCTTCCGGGCTATATCCAGAGCGTCGCCATCCACGGCGATATCGATATCGGCTGTCTCCCTGACCAGCAGCCAGTCACGGACAAAGCCGCCAACCACATAAGCTGGGCAGTTATGCTGAGTCAGAATCGAGGATACCCTGGACAGAAGACCAAGCAGGTCTGAATTGATGTCAGGCACAGACCCAGATTATACCCCGGGGCAGTGAAATTGTAAAGACTAGAAGATAGACTCCAGAGGATAGGATTCCAGTCGGGAACACGAAGCTAAAGCCTCGCGGCTAAATCCGTGATTTATTTGACGTGGCTAAATTATCACAAGCAAGACACTAAAGAGTCAGTATTCTCTTCGGAAAGTAACGCCAGCGGCGAAGCAATCTCTCCGGGGGGTAGCCATAATCGAGATTGCTTCGCACTGACTATCTGGAGGTTAATGCTCTATTTACCGCATTAAAAGCGTTAATGCGCCATTTAACAGGGCTGATGTCAAGCTCGTCACAGCCACTCTCAATAGTCGCTCGGACCTCGTCATTGACAAAGCCATTGTTATTCCTATCGCTCCCCAGCACAAATAGCAGTCCGGCCAACCCTGATACGTGAGCCGCCGCCATCGAAGTGCCACTCTTGCCGGCATATCGATTACCCGGCAACGTGGAATATATGTCCACACCCGGAGCGGCCACATCTACCCAATCGCCCTGACTGGACCACGAGGCTACGCAATCGTTAGTATCGGTAGCTGCCACAGCGATACAGTCGGAGTAGCAAGCCGGATACGCCATCTTTGTGCCTATTAAGTTGCCCGCCGCAGCTATCACAACAGCTCCTTTGCTCCAGGCATAGCTAATTGCTCTCTCTAATTCAAGAGATGACTCAGTGCTGACCAGGCTCATATTAACGACACTGGCGCCATGGTCCACTGCCCAGATAACGCCCTTAGCCGCTGCGGAGCTATAAAATACACCATGGTCGTCAGCCACCTTGACATTCATCAAGCGACAATCATTCGCCAGTCCGGCAATACCCACGCCATTATGCGCCGCGGCAGCAATTATGCCGGCGATATGCGTACCGTGACCATATATGTCATTAGCGGTCGGGCTATCGGTAAAATTAACTTCAGCTATCACCTTGCCCGCCAGGTCCTCGTGCCCCTTATCAATTCCCGTGTCCAGGACAGCGATAATAATGCCAGCCTCACCTGATGTAACTTCCCACGCCTGAGGCGCCATAATCTTCGGAATGGCCCACTGCCTGCCAGAATAGCCATCCTCAGAAACCACCACCGCTGATTCATAGCTGGCAGGCTCAGGTTGGTAATCAATCACCGCCACAGTGCCCAGGGCAGACTTGGAACCGCCCGGTAAAGCCTGAAAGGGGAGAAAACTTGCCGCCAGACAGAGGAGAAGCAAAACTGATAACCATATAAACGTTATTCTTGCCATTGCAACGTTAGTTTATATGGTGTAGCTCGTTTACGAATCACCTATAGGTAACGTTTTGATACGGTAGTTTGGTCACACTACAAACCAGTACTGAACTCCTAGTCAAACAGGACTGAAATCCTGAGAAGTTCTTCCACAGCAGCATTTATCCGGCAAAGGTATTAAAAATGACCGTATCTTCTCCTATTAAGCCTCCTCACCTTACTAAAATGAAAAAATTTGAGAATTTGAACGCGAAGGGCACAAAAACATGTTGACAAACCAATAGTAATATGCGAATATACATACTAGTGCTTCGCTTGGGCAAGCTCAAACGAAGCTTAAGGCGAGTCGTCAAGGAGGCAATTAGCTCGGGATAGCTCACGAACCGAAGAGCTTTGGGGGGGGCGATGAAGTGCCAGTTGCGATGTGGTCACTTGACTGGTGCTGAGCTAATAGTGAAACCGACCCATTTCGGGGTCGGTTTTTAGTTTAGGAGAAGACATAAGAGGTCTTTGCCAAAAGCCAGCGAAAGCGGGGAGGACAAAAATGGCTAATTTAAAGGTCTGGAAGTTTTTCTCTGTGTATATGGTGCTGGTGTTGGTAGTGGGGCTGGGAGTGGGACTGGCGCCGGCAAGCCCGGTAGCGGCAAATGGCATCCCGGCCACTCTATATGTGAGCAAGTGGACGGAATACGCGACGAACCCCCTTTTCGACCCAGTGGCTAAAGCATACTACCCCACTGTGGTCAAGGTCTCTGACACCGAATATAGGATGTGGTATGGTTCCAATTCAGGGATTGGCTACGCTACCTCCAGCGATGGTTTGACATGGACCGAGGTACAGAATCCTGTCACTGGTCTGACCAACGCAAACCATCCTCTGGTTGAATATATCGGTGGCAAATACATGATGTGGTACTGGGACAGCACACAACTGTACAGTATCAATGCTATACGGTACGCGGAGTCAACGGATGGAATAAACTGGATGAACGACCAGCCGCTCCAAAACGGCACGGTACCGATGATTTCTGGGGTATCTGGAGACTGGAATCGGGGTTCATACGGCGCAATAGATGTTTTGCATAACCCGACTGCAACCAATACTGGAACGAACCCATTCGATTATTCTTTTGCGATGTATTTCGATGGTACCACCGGGGGATTTGAGGAAATAGGACTAGGCTACTCACCAGATGGTATTAGCTGGAGTTTGTATGGCAAAGCATTGCCCAGAGGTAATGATGGTCCGCATGGGAACACGGACGATTGGGACAGTTCTTACACAACATTTGGCACCATCCTAAAAGAAGCCGATGGAAAATGGCACATGTGGTATTCCGGCGGGCAGAAGGATAGCAATGATGGAATAGGTTATGCCTATTCTTCCGATGGTCTGAATTGGGTAAGAGATGCTAGCAATCCAATTATGCACCAAAATGACGGCATACCCTGGAGAGCCAACCGCACCTACACCCCGGTGGTAATGGAGGATAGTGGCGTCTATAAGATGTGGTTCTCCGGTGTAAATGCTGATGAGACAAATTATGCCATCGGCTATGCCACCGCAGACGGTCCATTCCCATCAATTCAGTCCGCTGTCAATGTTGCCTCTCCCGGCGACACCATCATGGTGGCGACGGGGACGTATCGTGAGAACGTCGTCGTAAATAAAGAATTGACAGTAATGGCTGCCTCAGTACCCGTTGTGGATGCCGGAGGGACGCCAGGAGACAGTGATGTCATTGGCATTAAAATCACTACTAATAATGTAACCGTCGATGGTTTGACGGTAATAAATGCTCGTGGCACGGATAGTGTGGGAATTGCGGTAGCCAAAGATGTCAGGGGGACCACCATACATGGCTGCACCGTTTATGATTGTAACAATGGTATTTCCCTTTCTGAAACCGGCAGCGGCGCTGCTAATGTCATTGACCAAAACACCATATATAATATTTACAACGATTCAGGTTACGCGGGCATTGGAATCGTAATCTGGGGCAATAATGCAGCAAATAACGACAATTTTATTACAAACAATGAAATCCACCACATAGCCAGATGGGGCATTTCACTTGGTAGCAGTAATCCGGCGTGTATCAGCGCCAACAATACAATCTCCGGAAATAACATCCATGACAACAGTTTGACGAGCTCGGTTGGGGTGGGTCTGCTCTATGCCAACAGCAACACCATCACGGACAACACCATATCGGGTAATCAGATTGGCATCGGCTTAAACAACGGCTCCAGCAACAACATTGTCACAGGTAACACTATATCGAACAACAAGGATATCGGCATCGCATTCTATAATGCCAGCAACGGCAACACGGTCACCGGTAACACGGTAGAAAACAACACGGTTGGCATACTCCTTGAGAACGCCAGCGACAGCAACACCGTAGAAGACAATACAGTGTCATCGAATACCTGGTGTGGCATCGCTGTGGTAGCCTCGAGCAACAACAACATCGGTGGCAATACCTTATCATTGAACAATCCTGCTGGTGTACGCATTGAGAATGGCAGCAGCGGCAACACGGTTGGCGGTAACACGGTACAAAATAGCTCGCAGACTGGCATACTCCTTGAGAATGTTGGCAGCAGCAACACAGTAGAGGACAATACCATATCAGGGGGTGCCTGGGCTGGCATCGACGTCATAGCCTCGAGCAACAACACCTTCGCAGGCAACACCGTGTCGAATAATCCTGCTAACATCCGCATTAGGAATGCCAGCAGCGGCAACATGGTCACCGATAACACGGTAGAAAACAGCTCGATTGGCATCTTCCTTGAGAATGCCGGCGGCAATAATATCATAGAAAACAATACTGCGTCATCAAGTACCTGGGGTGGCATAAGCGTTGTAGCCTCGAACAACAATACCATTAGAGGCAACATTTTATCGAACGCTAGCGCTAACATTCGCCTTGAGGGCGCCAGCAGCGGCAATACCTTGGAAAACAATGACGTATCGTTAAGTGGCGGACCGAATATTATCGTCGACGCTTCGACTAACAACAGCATCAGCAGCAATAACATATCGGGCGGCGGTTGGGGTGGCGTACAGTTCGTTAACGGCGCTACAGGCAGCGTACATTTCAATAATATCCTCGGTAATTCGCCTGCGGGAGTCATCAATGACACCGGCGTGAACATCGACGCCACCAACAACTGGTGGGGGGCTAATGATGGCCCATCTGGTTATGGTCCTGGCTCTGGTGATGCAATTTATAACAACGTACTCTATGACCCGTGGCTGGTTCTCAAAACCAACGCCAACCCGACAGGCATCATCGTTGGTGGCGCAGATACTTCCCTCATCACCGCAGATATGACCATAAACTCGGATGACCAGGATACTTCAGGCTCAGGTCATATTCCTGACGGCACGGAAATCATCTTTACAACAGATAAGGGCTCGATTGGCAGCTTAACAAGCACTGAGACAACGACCAATGGTAAGGCAACGGTTACTTTGACCTCCAGCAAAACCGTAGAGACAGCCACTGTATGCGCTGAGGCACCTCACGGAGCGGCGGTGCCACAGGACCAGTACAAGGCATGCAGTGGGATTGACTTTGTTCCTGGCATACCACAGCAAGTAGGGACAGCTACGGGTACAGGGACAGCTACCTTTTCCTCCGACATTGGCCAGATTGCTGCTTTGACCGCCGTGGCCGAAGGGACACTGCCTGCGGCTGGCAAGCCAACGAGAGTTATCTTCCCACATGGTCTGTTCTCGTTCAATATCACCAAAATCGCCCCCGGCTCGACTGTAACTGTAACCATTACTCTCCCTTACAACACACCTGTGGGCACCCAGTACTGGAAGTGCCAGGGAGGTGTCTGGGTAGATTGCACATCGCTTTTGGGCGATGACGATGACGACAATGTCCTGACTCTCACCTTAACTGATGGTGGACTGGGTGATGCTGATGGGATTGCCAACGGTACTATCGTTGACCCGGGCGGGCCAGGCTCAGGAATTGGAGGTTTTGGCGGTGGAGGTAGCTTTGGTGGTGGAGGCGAAGCATCAGCAGCAGTTGCTGCCTCCGCAGTAA